>Ga0307376_10000025_pt1 | contig 282447 bp, 247 predicted proteins | sample TR2MG_FD_202536 | JGI IMG/M metagenome (GOLD analysis project Ga0307376, IMG submission 202536) | Soil microbial communities from Risofladan, Vaasa, Finland - TR-2 | ecosystem: Environmental > Terrestrial > Soil > Coastal area > Acid sulfate soil | place: Finland: Risofladan, Vaasa...
GCTCGCTCGCCACTTATCCACCAACGCTCGCCGTTCCGAATCTGTTCGCTGCTTCATGCCTACCTCCGTAGACGCGAAGCTACACCGAGAGGTCAAAAACGCAAGATGGGGCGATGGCACCGCTTACAGATCACTGCCGCTTCTTTTAGCGACGATGACTACCCAACCATCCTGGGTCATACGACTGCAAATATTGCTTCCCAAGAAACCCGTGGCACCGGTTATAAAGACAGTCTTAGCCATGCAAACTACCGAAAGTCCTATCTCACGTCTTTGGCATACTGGCTAATTTGATCTCTAACCAACTCTACTATAGTTTTGGCATTTTCATAGAAGCGCCTATACACAGCAATAGAGCTCCTGATGGCTTCGACTGTGGTCATATGAGACGCCCACTTCAACTTTGTCCTAGCCTTGCTAACGTCGAGCTTTAGGACAGTTGCCTCATGCAGATCGGGGTTTGCGATGACCTCATAATGGCCACTCCCCCAAGCCTTGACAGTTTCTGTTACCACCGCTTCAACGGTCCATACTCCGTCATCATTAGGACCAAAATTCCAGCCTTCACTACTATGAATTGGATCTTCCACCATCTTTTGTGCAAGACATAGGTAACCGGACAATGGCTCCAAAACGTGTTGCCAAGGCCGAGTCGCAGTCGGGTTTCTGATAAAGATTGTTTCGCCTTTAGATAAGAAGCGAACACAATCTGGAATCAGGCGATCAAGGGCCCAATCACCACCACCGATTACATTGCCCGCCCTTGCTGTGGCTAATGCGACTTGATGCGTCCTTCCATACAACTCGGAATTAAAGAAAGAGCGGCGATATGCCGCAGACAGGATTTCGGCGCAACCTTTGCTTGAACTATAGGGATCGTAGCCGCCCATTGCATCATTCTCGCGATAACCCCATACCCATTCGCGATTCTCGTAACACTTGTCGGTCGTGATTGATACCACAACCTGAACAGACTGGCACGTTCGCACAGCCTCATACACATTGAGGGTCCCCATGACATTTGTCTCGTAGGTAAGTCGTGGTTCTTTATATGATAGTCTGACGAGAGGCTGGGCAGCGAGATGGAATACTATCTCTGGCTTGAAGTTCTTCATCGCGCTTTCGAGGGCTTCGGCATTGCGTATATCCCCCAAGCAATGGTCCAATTCACCTGCCAACCCGAGAGCGACAAAGAGGCTGGGCTCGGTGGGCGGATCGAGCGCATAGCCTCGAACTTCGGCTCCCAACATGAGAAGCCACTGACTCAGCCAACTACCCTTAAATCCGGTATGTCCTGTGATAAACACACGCTTTTTGCGCCAAAAGGAAGGATCGATCATTCCCATATTTTCCAGGGCGAGCTGCCACCGCTCCATAGCCTTTCGAGTTCGTTCTTGTCTCGAAGTGTATCCATCGGTTGCCAAAATCCTTCGTGCTTAAAAGCACCCAGCTGTCCATCACGGGCGAGATCTTCGAGTGGGCCGCGTTCCCATATCGTCTCGTCGCCGTCACGGATGTAATTGAAAACCCCTGGCTCACAGACAAAAAATCCACCATTGATCCAAGCTCCATCCCCCTTGGGCTTTTCCTGAAAAGCCCTAATTGCTGAATCTTGATCAATATGCAGAGCTCCGAATTTGCCGGATGTCTGAACCGCCGTTAGGGTCGCGAGCTGCCCGCTGTTCTTGTGGCTTTCCAGGAGCGCACCCATGTCTACATCCGATACACCATCTCCATAGGTGAGCATGAATAGTTCATTCCCGATATAGGGCTGGATTCGCTTGATCCTGCCCCCTGTCATGGTGTTGAGACCCGTATCGACAAGGGTAACCCGCCAGGGTTCAGCGCTAGAATTGTGATATTCGGTTGTATTGGCAGCCAAGTCGATCGTCATGTCCGCCTGGTGCATATAGTAGTGGTGAAAATAGTTCTTTATCGAATACGCCTTGTATCCGCAACAGATCACAAAATCATTGAAGCCGTAGTGCGAATAAATCTTCATGATATGCCAGAGAATAGGCTTCCCTCCGACCTCAATCATGGGCTTGGGCTTGTAATCTGATTCTTCTGAAATCCGCGTTCCGAATCCGCCGGCAAGTATGACTACTTTCATGGCTCAGGCTCCTTTGCGCCCGATGAACTCGGCGATAGTCTTGATCGCGTAGTCGATCTGTTCCCTCGTCAGGCCCGGATAGGTGCCAAGGAAGAAAGTATCGTTCATGATCCTGTCGGTCCGCCAAAGCCCGCCCGGAGCGACTCGGTGAGCGATCTCAGCATAGGCAGGCTGTCTGAGCAGGTTGCCGCCGAAGAGGTTGCGCGTCTCGACAAAGCACCGGTTGAGGTAATCGGTTAGCTCGGTCCGGGTAAAGCCGGCGTCTTCGGCTACGGTAACCGGAAAGGCAAACCATGAAGGATCCGATCCTTCGGTTGCCCTGGGCAATATGAACTTGTTTCCGAATTGGCCAAAACCTTCCGTCCAGGCCCGGAAATTGGCCTTTCGCGAATTGATGAAGGAGGGCAGTTTCTTGAGCTGCTCGACGCCGATGGCGGCTTGCATGTCAGTCACCTTGAGATTGTAGCCGATGTGCGAGTAGACGTATTTATGGTCGTAGCCTTTGGGAAGGCTGCCGTATTGACCGGCAAAGCGCTTGCCGCACGTATTGCTTTCCCCTCCGGCGCAGTAGCAATCGCGACCCCAATCCCTGAGTGCGCGGGTTGCACGGGCCAGGGTTTCGTCGTTGGTAAACACGGCCCCGCCTTCGCCCATGGTGATATGATGGGCGGGGTAGAATGAACAGGTTGCGATATGGCCGAAGCTGCCGACCATCCTGCCTTTGTATTTCGAACCGAGGGCGTCGCAGCAGTCTTCCACCAGCCACAGCTCATGCTTTTCGACAAGCCGCATGACGGCATCAAGGTCGTAGGGATTCCCGAGGGTATGGGCGAGAAAGATTGCCTTGGTCTTGGGTCCGATCGCCTTCTCGAGTTCCGCTACGTCTATGTTATAGGTGCCGATGTCGACATCGACGAATACCGGAATCATCCCGTTCTGTATGATAGGGTTCACCGTCGTCGGGAATCCTGCCGCCACCGAGATCACTTCATCGCCGGCTTTGAGACGACGGACTCCCAAGAGAGGGCTCATGAGGCTGCTGAAGGCCAGGAGATTCGCCGAAGAGCCCGAGTTGACGAGAAAGCTATATTCCGCGCCTGTAAAAGCGGAAAAAGCCGACTCGAATTCCTCAGAATAACGCCCGGAGGTCAGCCAAAAATCGAGGGATGAATCGACGAGGCTCACGAGCTCCTTTTCGTCGAAAACGCGCCCGGCATAGCGAACGGGAGTCTTGCCGGGCTCGAAATTCTTGGATGAGAACTTCACGCCGTAGTATTCGCTTACTAGTGCTGCAATTTCTTGCCTTAAGTCTTTTTCGCTCTTCGCCATCGCCTACTCCCACTCGTCTATCTTGATGTTTTCGAAATTCGTCCCTCGTTCGATGATGCGGTCCCTGAAAGCGACAATCATCTGCGGCGGTCCTGACAGAAAATAGAGCGGCTTCGCCAATTCACTGCACTCATCCATGATTCTGTCGATATCGAGGCGACCGCGCTCCGCCCGCACTGCCGAAGGAAGCGCGAGCCGCGCCTCCTCGTTTTCCACGAAAATATTTGCTTCGATCGAGCTTCCGGTTGCTCGGTCGCCGATCATGCTGCCATGGAGTAGCATGTCATTTTCTCGTATCCCATAATAGAGTCGGACCCGCGGCCTTCGCTCACGTCCTCCCCCAAGGTTCTCCATATAGGCAAGAAAGGGTGAAATGCCTGTGCCGCCCGCAACAAGAACCACATCTTGGCCTGTACGAGCTGTGGAATCGATGGTAAAGGACCCATAAGGAAGCTTGAGCCATACCGAGCGACCAGCCCTAATTTCCTCTTCCATGCGTCGCGTGTACCGGCCCTTCACGCTATAAACGATTTCCAACTCTGGCATGCCGGAAGCAGACGCGATGGAGAAAACCCGAGACTCGGGCCAGAACCCATCCGAAGGATTGAAATCCTCTAGAGTCAGGTGTAGAAATTGCCCAGCTTTGAATCGAGGAACGCTTACCGATGGTTGAAATGTTACCGCGTAGGTCCCCTTGCCAAAGGGGATGACACCTGTCACTTCAGCTCTAAGCTTGATTGGATTTGCCATTCATATCCTGTAATATGCATGTAGTTGTAGACAGTGAGGAGTCTTTCGCTCGCAAGGACGACCGACTTTGGGGCAACGCCGTAACGGATGATCTGCAACCCGGAAATTCGTCCGCATCGATCGGAATGGCTCCAAGTAGTCCCAGCCGCCGTAATGCCTGATCGCCGTGGCAGCCACCAGAGATTCCGGAGCTCCTATTCACTCGTTCCCCTGTCCGGGATTACTGGATGCGCTCTCGAAAAACACTCTTTCCGTCCTCGAAAACTAGCCATGCCGACCTCAAAATTCACTCTTTCCGCCCGGAATATCTACCTTCGGAAGGCGCCTCTTCTTGTCATCGCCCTCGCCTGCCTCACCGGCACCTGCCGGTGCCCTTGTACCGGCACATGCCGTCGGGCAAAGCGCAATCATTCGAGGCCCTTCCAAGCGTTATGCGGGGCGAGGGCCCCCCTGGCGGGGCCCATGTCGAGAAGCGCCCGAGCGAAAGCCGGCTTCGCAAGGGCGCCCAAGGAGTTGCCCATGTCTCTCAAGATCATGGTTCTCAAGAACCACCTGGCCACCTGCAAAGACCCCTACATCGTGCGATCCGGCACGCCGGTCGTCACGGTGGAATTCGACGAATTCCTCACAATCATGGCCCGTGGCCGCACGACCCTGACGAAAACGGAAGTCAGCGGCGCGATGCAGCTCTACAAGGAAGAGCTCATCCGCCTTCTCTCGGAAGGCCAGGCGGTCAAGACCCCCACCGGCACCTTCTATTTCGGCGCCTCGGGCAGCCTGGCTTCCATCGACGATTCGTTCCTCCCCGGCTCCTCCGCGACCAACCACGGCATCAGGCTCCATCACAAGCCCGACCGCGCCTTCGAGGATGCGGCCAAACTCGAACTGAGCACCGAGCGCGACGAGCGTCCCGACCTCTCCATCCCCGTGCTCAACACGGTGATCGCCGCGGGCGAAGGACAGCCCGACTCGCCCCTCCACGTCGCCGACACGGCAGAGATCAAGGGCCTCCGCCTTCGCTTTGACGCGGCCGATGCCACCCAGGGCCTCTTCTTCGTCGACCAAGGAGGAGCCGAATCCCGCTCGCCGCGATATTCCCTCATCCTTCCCGGAACGGTGCACGCCCTCGTTCCGGCCGGCCTCGCGCCGGGCGACTACAAGGTCAAACTCCGCGCCGCCGTCAACGGCAAGGACGTGACCGAAGGCGTCTACAAGGGAGTGGTGCGCGTCGAAGCCTAGGAGCTCGAGACCGGGGCGATCCTGCGATCACACGACATCGTAGGTCGCCCCTATCTCGAAGAGCTGCCTCGAGCCCGCGATGCCGAGTTTCTTGTAGACGTGGCTCATCGCGTCACGCACGGTGGAATCCTCTACCTTGCAGTCGATCGCGATTTCCTTCTGTGACTTTCCGGCGAGCAGTTGGCGGGTGAAGTCTATCTCCCTCGGCGTGAGCCCGTGTTTGGCGAGATTGAAGACCTCTCGTCTTCTTCCTCGTCGACACGACAGGGCGTCGGCCAGGAGCCACGCGGACGCGAGAACGAGCATGACCGCGCCCGCGTGGGGATGGGAAAACTCGCCCTCGGCCCCAAGCACCGCCACCGAAAGGACGGCGAAGGCGACCTTCGTGATGGACGGGAACTCTTTCGCAGTTAGTTGGTTCATATCGTTCCTTATCGGAACGATCGGGCCCTGCCGAAACCGGCAATTCCCCGACGCTTGCAACCTCGACCTTCGGAAAAAAGAAAGGAGTCCTCTATGGCAATTTTAGGAACGCCCTATTGGAACGATCGCAAAAGGGCCTATTTCAGACAGGAGAACAACTCCTTCGAGCACATGCTTCGCTGCAGCCTGTCCGGGGGTATATCCCCCCTCGAAACCTGCGGCCCCACGGCAGCTCTCAACTGCCTGACCGCGCGCGGCTACGAGGTCGGGGTCCGCTGCCCGGGACTGTATCGCCCCCAGCCCGAAGACGTGCTCACCGCGTTCTTCAACGACCCCGGCAACTTCGCAGCCCTCCGCGCAGCCTGGCCCGGCCTCGATCCGGAACGCCTGCCCGGCAACGAAGTGGCCCAGTGGTATCCCCTCGCCGTAAGGGAAGTGTTCGGAAAGCCCTGCGAGTTCGCCGGCGAAATGTCCTTCTACGAGGCGATGGCCCACCTCGCCAACGGCCGGCCGCTGCAAGTCTGCCTGCGCAAGCCCGGCCACTTCGTCGCCCTGGTCGCCTACGACGAGGAAAAGGAGGAGTTTATCCTCAACGACAGTTGGGGAGGCCGATGGCCCGACGGCGACGGCTTCAACAAACGCCTCTCCAAGGCGGAGTACGGGGCCAACGTAAAACCCCTGAGCCTCATTTACTGGTAGGGGAGGCCACGATGAATCAGCGATTCGAAACCAAAGGCCAAGGCCTCTTGCGCGGCCCCGACGGCAAGATCCAGGACCGCAAACTCGCCGCCTGGACCAGCTTTATCCTGGGCGTCCTCCTCCTCGTGCAGGGAACCTTCCTGCCCCTCAGCGCGAGCATCGAGGCAAAGGTGGTGCCCGCCATCGTCGCCCTCTGCTTTTCACTCCTCTTCTGGGGTCTCGTGACCGTCCAGAACGTCTTCCAGCTTGTCGCCCTCCTTAAGGGCCAGGCCGCCGACATCGCGAAGGAGGCCGGCGAAACGCATACAACCAAGGAGCTAGGCAATGAACGCTAAAAAACGAAAGGGCCGGGCGGCCTATATCCTCGCCATCCTTGCCGCAAGCCTCGGCTTCGATTGGGGCTTCTCGCACATACTCGACGCGCACCGCAGCCCCCAAAGGGAGCCCGACCTCCGCCGCTCCCCCCGCAGAAAGCCTTAGCCTCAACGGCCTATCCTGTCTGATTCTATAAGCGAAGAGAAGAAGACAGGATAGCGAGATTTTCTGATTGACCGGGAAAATATGGACAATAGGTATAATCTTTTCGTCTCTTCAAGTGTCTCCCGTGTCGATTCTTGACAGTTGACCCCTGGTATTTCCCGTATCCAGCCGATCCGGTCGGATCAGTCCTATTTAATGACTGCGGTCTGGGTCATGCTGGCATCTCCTGCGTAAATGAATGGCCACCGAAACGCAACAATTTCAAAAGTACCCTTTTGGTACTCCCCGATAGTCGCAGCGACGGAAAAGGCCAGACCCTAAAGGCCCGCCCCCTTCATTGTTCTTGCCTTCCTTGCTTTCTAATCTGCGAAATCTGCGGCTAATTCTTCTCTCCCCCTAAGACCCTTAGCCCTTATCCAGTCGCTATCGCGACGACCTGGGGATATAGAGAGCGGCGCTCGAGGCCGCTCATACGCAGCAGCCATTGCCGTACTACCACCTCGGTGGTATCTTTCTCGTATGAAAGTCAAGACCTCGATTACCCTCTCCTCCGACCTTCTCACAGAACTTGACAAAATCGCGCCGGAAGGGGGCAGATCCGACCTCATCGAAAAGGCCGTATGGAGATACCTCGAACTTGCAAACCGGGAACTCAGGAATCGTAGAGACCTGGAACTTCTCAATGCTTCCGCGGAACTGCTCAATTCGGAAGCCTTGGAGTCATTGGGCTTTCAGGCGCCGATGTGAAGAGAGGCGAACTCTATAGAGTCTACAAAGGCTCGAAGAACGACCCCAAGGATTTCAGAGTCTTCATCGTTGTCAGCAGACAAGTCGTCATTGATTCGAAATTCTCGACTGTCACCTGTGCTCCGATCTATTCATTGCACAATTACCTCTCCACCCAAGTTGAAGTGGGAACGGAGGAAGGGCTGAAGCATGACAGTTCGATCCATTGTGACGAACTGATCAGCATCCCGAAATCGATGCTCACGGACTTTGTAGGGGAATTACCGGAAGAGAAGATCCGAAGACTCGATGCGGCCTTGCGTATCGCTCTTGATGTCGAATACTAAAGCTGCTTGTCCATTTCTAATCTGCGTAAATCGGCGAAATCCGCGGCCTTTCTTCCTCTCTCTATAACCCGAGGAGACGAGGTGCCGGAGAATCGCCACCACCAAGACGGCTCATATCGTATTGCCTTACCGGCCGATTCTCCACATTTGCTTTTGCGCGCCCGTGCCTCGCGCTCTTGGCGCGTTCGCAACAGAAGGGATCGACATTCGCCTCCCACGACGCGGTCGAAACGCGCTGCCGGCTTTGACGAAATATTTTGTTGGGTAATTTACATTTACAAGCTAATTCCCAACCCACGTTTTTCTTATCCACGCCAGAATATCCAAGCGATCGCCCGAATACAAGCCAAAAAACCTTCGCAAATGGCATACGCTGAGTCCCCGACCCGACCCTCCGTGCCCCCATAGGTTTACTCCCCCATGCACCCTTTCGTTGCGAGAATCTCAGTAGATTTGGGGAAAATCGCCGTAGAGCTACCATCGCGCTTTCTTGCTTTTCTTTCTTTTCTTATCGGAGAAATCTGCGCAATCTGCGGCTAAAATGTCTTCATCGATTCCCGGCCGCCAACTTGTTCAGCTTCTTGTCAAAACTGAACACCTGTCCATCCCCTCGAAAGGCACTCGAGGCGAGGAGACAATCAATATAGTCCAGACTTTCCCGACCATACAATTCTAGACTTTGGTCGAGAAGCTCCTGTTCGGCGGCCACAAGACCCTTATAGGCCAATAGACCGCGCAGCCTCTCTGCGATCGCTGCTCGAGGCACCTTATAGAAGCGCTGCAGAACATACACACATTCAAGGAGCACAGCCTCGCGCAAAAATGCTATGCGCCTGCCTTCGCGAACGCCTTCCCAAAATTCGGTCGCCTTAGCAGAAAGATCGGCATCGTCGCCGAGGAGATAGCGCAGGATAGTATTCGCGTCCGGAAGCCATCGCTCAGTTCCCGGCATCGGCGCTGCCCCAGGTGGCCTGTCGTGCTTCCTCCATGGTTGCTCCAACCTTGGCATATTCGGAAAAAGCTCCCGCGACACTCTCGACAGGACGGAGCTCGATTCTTCCACCTTCGGCGACGAACTCCACAACCCTGCTACCCAGCTGGTCACGAACGGCTTTTGGAAGGGTGATTTGGCCTTTCGAAGTGATCGTCGCGGTAGCACGCATTGAAGCCTCCTTACAATACTTGAATGTAATGCGTTTCCACCGCGAAAGCAATTTTCGCGCTGATAGTCTATTTCTAATCGGCATAAAATCTTCCCGAGGCTGCTCGTAGAGACTCGCAGCGCCCTTTGCCTCAATACCACCTCGGAAGGGGGCAAATCCGACCTCTATAGAGTCTACAAAGGCTCGAAAAGCGACCCCAAGGACTTCAGGGTCTTCGTCATGGTAACGAACTGATCAGCATCCCAAAATCGATGCTCACGGACTTTGTAGGGAAATTATCGATAGCGAAGTCTGCGGCTCATTCTTCAATCGAAGAGAAGAGGACAGGATAACAGGATTTTCAGGATGAACAGGAAAGAAGAATATGAACAATAGGTATAATCTCCTCACCCTCTTTACTTCTCCTCCTGTTAATCCTGCCGTTCCTGTTATCCTGTCTGATTCTTTAACGAAGAGAAGAGGACAGGATGAACAGGATGAACAGGAAAAAAGAACATGGAGAATAGGTAGAATCTCTTCTCTTTTTCGTTCAACCGTACATCACGGGACATCTATACCCAGCTGAATACGAGTGCTTCCTTTAGGGTTATTCTCAATGTTTCTTCGAGTGTCTCCCGTGACGATTCTTGACAGTTGACCCCTGGTATTTCTTCTATCCAGCCAATCCAGTCGGATCCGTCCTGTTTGATGACTGCGGTATAAGTCATGCTTGTATTTCCTATAGTTCGAGCCACCCAGTGCCTCCGAACCTGGCCCACGACTCGGGCAAGCTCGCGGCCTTGGTATGTACTGACCGTCAGGATTGTAGGAAGCTACACTTTGGTTTCCAGGACCCTGACCCGCCATCATCCTGTATTTCCTGTTATCCTGTCTGATTCTTCAATCGAAGAGAAGAGGACGGGATTTTCAGGATGAACAGGAAAGAAGAATATGGACAATAGGTAGAATCTCTTCTCCCTCTCCCTCTTTATTTCTCCTCCTGTTAATCCTGCCGTTCCTGTTATCCTGTCTGATTCCTCTTAACAATTCGAAGAGGACAGGATAACAGGATTTTCAGGATGAACAGGAAAAGAAAGGGATAAGTAATAGGGAAGAAGAAGGAAGATCTCTCCTTTCTCCCTTTTTTTTTCCTTCCTGTTGATCCTGCCCATCCTGTTATCCTGTCTGATTCCTCTTAACAATTCGAAGAGGACAGGATGATATGATCCTTCAAATTCCTCAAACTGGCGACCGATTCTATAATGCCGCGGCGTATCTTTCTGAGCTCTTCTCTCCCGATCGTCCGGGATAAGATGGCGAGGTCGATATCGCCCCCCCCGCTTCGAGTCATCGACCCGGGACCCGAAAAGCCAGACCTTGGCGTTAGGACCGCAAGTCGCGATGTTCTCCACGAAGATATGCCGCTCTTCCTTCGTTATTCGCATGCCAGCCTCGTTCTTTGGGGACAATCCCCCCAGTTACGTAGACCCTCGGATCGTGCTTTTATCTGCGAAATCCCCGGCTCATCTTTCCTCTCTCTGCCCGACGTGACGCCCGAATATCTCCCGCCCGACCCTGTCGATATGATCTCGCAAAGCCTCGTTATCGATCGTGTTGTAGTCGACGACGTCGAATTGATAGGGAAGCATCTTCTCTTCGTTCAGCGAATACCCTATTTCAAGCACATCCTCATGATGCACGCCGCGACCCTTGAGGCAAATGTCCACATCGCTGCCCGCGCGATAGTTGCCCTTGGCCCTGCTCCCGAAAATCACGGCCGATTCCACCATTTTTCTTGCGGAAATAACCGCGACTATCTCGGCCAGCTCGGTCTCGAGAAGGCCCAATTCAGCTTTCCTCATGGCTCAGTTCGACGAGGCTTCTTTCGAGCGAATGGATCAGCGGCGCATACAAGTCCCGGATCATGGTTTCGACTTCCCGGGCGACCTCTTCGTTGTACATATGCGAAGTCAGATTCCGGTCCTCGAGACCCTTGAGCCACGTCGCACCATCCTGTATGAGCCCGATCTGAAAAGCCTTTTTCAGACTCGCTCGCGGCGATTTCAGATCGCCAAAGCCCTGCGCCTCCAGATAGTCTTTGACCGTGTTCCACGAGAGTTCGAAGCACATCTCGAAGAACTGGACCATACCTGCCCTTTGCACGACATCGGGATTCTCGATCGCCAAGGCGATGTCCAGGTTCTTCAGCGCGCTCCGCAAATTCGAAAGCCGTTGGATCCAGCGAATATCAGGTTCCAACTGGACCCTCCTTGCAACCACGCGGGGTCTGACCCCGCCGTCGCATAAAAGCAACTTTCATCCGTGACAGAAATCTTAAGCTGTCCTTCTTATCTGCGTAATCTGCGAAATCTGCGGCTACTTCTTCTCTGGCGTTTAGCCAACGGTAACCTCGAGACTTGTCAGCCAAGCCTCTCCATGCTCTCTGCCCTCGATCTCGGAAAGGTCTGCGGTTTCAAAAAAGAGTTCGACGGCTTCGATCAGATTCGCCTTGGCGATCTCCATTGTCTCGCCCTGACTCGCGATATCAAGTTCCGGGCAAAGCGCCACATACATGGTGTCTTCTCGCTCGATAATTGCGGAGTAATGCTTTGTCATCTCCCCTCCAATTCCCTTTCCTGTTGCGACACCCTTGGGGTCTGACCTCGATAGGCGGGTAGTAACGGATTTCGTTACCTTGTGCCATACCTCCCGCAGTACGACGCGATTCGCGCGGCAGTCTTCAAAACCAAGGGAGTTGCGGATAATACCGCGGCGAACAGGCTTCTCAAGTCGTCGGTTTCATACTCATGGGCAATGTCGTTCCGTAGATCCTTCAAATCCCTCAAACTACCTACCGATTCTATGATGCCTCTCTTTTCGGCTCGATTCGCGGCATCGATAGCGCTTCCGGGTTCGAGAAACTCGACTGCGTCGATGCTTCGCAAGACTTTGTTGGTTATGAGATCCGTCGTTCGCGCGTACCGCGACGTAAGGTTCTCGAAATCATCGAAGTCCTCGTCGGAATAGCTCTCCTTTAGTCCGATACGCGAGCACTTCCCGAAGGACCGCTCCAGCCACTTGAGACTTTTCTCGAGATTGGCCAAATTCTCGGCCAGGACTTCAAGGGCGGTCGTTCGCATAGAGAGGCACTCCGCCTTCCACTGCAAGCCTGAAAAAGGCATCGCGACCATCGGACGAAGCTATAATGTCGAGATGTTGTTCGCCTATCCGATCCATAATGTCTCGGCGTATCTTTCTGAGCTCTTCTCTCCCGATCGTCCGGGATAAGATGGCCAGATCGATATCGCCCCCCCGCTTCGAGTCGTCAACCCGTGACCCGAAAAGCCAGACCTTCGCGTTAGGATCGCAAGTCGCGATGCTATCGACGAAGATATCCCGCTCTTCCTTCGTTATTCGCATGCCAGCCTCGTTCTTTGAGGACAATCCCTCATTTGCGTAAGGCCATGTCCAGGTTCTTCAGCGCGCTCTGTAAATTCGAAAGCCGTTGGATCCAGCGAATATCAGGTTCCAACTAGGCCCTCCTTGCTGCGACGCAGGGACTGACCCCGCGGTCGCTCTTTGGCGTCGGACCTCAAAACGTATTCCGCCTGCAGTCCGCCCCTCACACCATCCACCACGGTATCGCCATGATCCTCTCATCCAAGGCGAGCACGTAGGGACATCGCGAGACGATGTAGCCGCGCGTGCAGCGATTCGAATGCTCTATGATGAAAGCCTTGAGGTGGCGGGCGTCCTTCAAGGAAGGGTTCTCGCTCCATTTCACCTCGATCGGAGTGAGCTCTCCCCCCTGTTCGAGCACGAAGTCCACCTCGGCACCATCGGTCGTGCGGTAGTAAGAAAGACCGCCCGAGCCCTGGTACGAAAGCTTGCTCATCAGCTGGACCCCGACCCAGTGTTCGAAGAGAAGGCCGGGGGCCGCGTTGACCGTCGCCTCGACCAGGGGGAGACCCGCCGCGGCGTTTCGGACGCCGAGGTCGAAGAAAAAGAAACGCGGGCTCGAGAGCGCGCTCTTGCGTGCGCTGCCCGAGAAGGCCGGAACGCTGAAGCCGATGAACATGTCTTCGAGGAGCTGGTAGTAGGCCTTGATCGTCTGCGCCGCGACGCCCGTCTCCCGGGACACCGCGGCCAGATTGACGATCCCGCCCGAATCGCCCGCGGCGAACTTGAGAAAGCGAAGGAAATGGCCCCAATCCTTGACGAGAGTCTCCCGCCGTATCTCCTCTTCGAGATAGGCCGTCGCGTAGGTGGTCAGAATGTCTGCGCGTTCCCCGTCGTCATCCAACAGCGCGATGCCGGGAAGGTCCCCGAAAACGAGGCGGCTCTCGATGCCGCGACCGGGAAAACGTGGAACCGCCTGCGCATCGAAAGACTCGAGTGAAACGAGAGAGGCTCCTGCCGACGTCGACAAAGGTTTCGCAGCTTCGTATTCTTCCGTCACAAGCGGATGAAGGACATGGCGCATGCTCCTACCCGGCAGAAGATTGGCGCCCGAGACCCGGAGCCGTCTCGCGGAGCTCCCGCAAAGGACGAATCGCCACCTTTCCTTGTCGCTATCATAGAGATTCTGAACCGCGTCGAAGAGCGCCGGCACCGATTGCGCCTCGTCGACGAATACCGTCCAGCCGTTCTCCCGCAAGGGCAGGGAGCGGCAAAGATCGATGAACAGCCCCGGGTTGGCGGCGAACCGTGCTCGCTCTCGCGGATCCGAGAGATCGAGCCTGGTCGACTGCTCCGGTAGAATGCTCCGCAGCAAGGTCGACTTGCCCGTCTGTCTGGCGCCAAAGAGAATGTGGACGAAGGGCTTTCGAAGCTTCCTTTCAAGAGTGGGTCCGAGAATGCGCGACTTCGTGACCATACATCCACGAATACCCTAAACCTGCCAGTTTTACAATGCACAGCATCAAAAACTGGCAGAAATCAGCATCTTCGGACATTTGCACTACTCCGGCAGATCCCCCGCGATACCCTCGAGGTAGGGGAAAGAAGATCTTTCCCTTCTCCCTTTTTGTTTTCCTTCCTGTTGATCCTGCCCATCCTGTTATCCTGTCTGATTCCTCTCAAGAACTCGAAGAGGACAGGATAACAGGATTTTCAGGATGAACAGGAAAAGAAAGGAATAAGTAATAAGGAATAGGGAAGAAGAAGAAGGCTCTTTCCCTTCTCCCTTTTTGTTTTCCTTCCTGTTGATCCTGCCCATCCTGTTATCCTGTCTGATTCCTCTCAACAATTCGAAGAGGACAGGATGACTTTCAATGGCCTCACCGCGAGCGCATTCCTTCCGCAACCTTGCCGAAGAACCCTCCGAATCCGCGTATCTCCTCGTAGAGTGCGACGAAATGCGATTTGTTGTAGACATGGCTCAAGCTGTTGCGAATATCAAGGGCCCGCAGCAGCCGATCGCATTTCTCGTAGTCCACATACCCGAGCTCAAAATACTTTTTCACCACGTTCTTGGGGCTGCTCAGATCGAAACCGTGTTCGGAATAGAGAAATACCTTTACGGCCTTCCAGAAGAGCTCGGTGGTAAATTCGAACTTTTGCGCCTGGCCATTGTGGACGGCATCGACGACGATCGGGTCGAGGCCGCGATCTTCGATCGAGAGGGCGCCCTCGAAATCCGCGATCGCCGATTCGAGTTCCGCAAGGATCAGCCTTAGGCGCTCTTCCATATCACCTTTTCCCTATCGGCTATCGCGACAAAAACCTCGTCAGCCCTGTCGAAATCGACTACGTCGACTCCGTGGGGAATTCGGCTTTCCTCGACGGCTTCCTCGATTCGGCTCTTGAGTGCACCGAACTCCCTTGTGGACAGCCCACGCACCCCTATGTCGAAGTCCGAGGCCCTGCCTGCCGTCCTTCGAGCGCGTGACCCGAACAGAAAAATCTCGCAGTTCGCGCCGCCCGCGATCGCGATTACCAACGAGCGGAGCTCTTCCTCGAATTCGCTTTCGCGCGCCTCGTCGAAATCTCCCATCGCCCTCTTCTTTCCCTTTCTTATCCGCGGCTCCCTCTTCTCCCTCTCATCTCCCCTCTCTCATCGCCACCGTCATGATGGTCTTGAAGAAGATCGACAAATCCAGGAGCGGCGACATATTCTTGAGGTAATAGAGATCATATTGCAGCTTCTTGTTCGTGTCCTCGATCGAAGGCGAATGGTACTCCCCCGATACTTGATCCCAGCCCGTGATGCCCGGCTTTACGAGGTGCCGCTGACTGTAGTAAGGGATGGCGGCCGCGAGTCCGAGCGCAATCTCCGGGCGCTCGGGGCGCGGCCCGACAAAGCTCATGTCGCCCCTTAGTATGTTCAGCACCTGGGGAATCTCGTCCAGCCGCGACGAGCGGAGCAATTTCCCGAATTTCGTGATCCGCGAATCCTTGACTCCCGTCGGCGATTGATCGTTTCCCGCTGTCCGCATCGTCCTGAACTTGATCATGGTAAAATGCTTGTCGAATCGTCCCAGCCTTTTTTGGGTAAAGAACACGGGCCCCTTGCTTTCGAGCTTGATCGCCAGCGCGATCAAGGGCCAGAGCGGCAGGCTGATCGCGAATACCACTACGGCCACCACGACGTCCGTCAGCCGCTTGAACCATTCATAGGCCAGCTTGGCCTTGAGGTCGATGTTCTCGAGGAACCAGGTCTCGTTGATCGCCCCGATGGGCACACGGCGCAGGATGAGCTCGTAGAAATCCGGCAACCGAATGTAGCGCACGCGGAGCTCCAGCAGGCCGAACAACACCCGCGCGAGGTCGTGAGGCAGCTCCCTGTCGCTGGCGATCACGAGGAGGTCCGCGTCGGTGTCGGCGACGAAGTGGCGAATCATCGGCGAATAGGCGATCACCGGCACCTCCTCGCCCGAAGCCTGCGCGTTTTCATCGTAGAAGAATCGGGTGTCGTAGCCGAGATTGGGCCTTTCGGAAAGGGCCTTGGCCATCGCCAAGGTCTCGGCCGTCATGCCGATGAAGCCGACGCCTATCCGCTGTCGCTTTCCTCTCCAGACGGCCCCGTAGAAATAGCGCCAGCCCCAGAACAGGAGCCCGAAGACCACCACCACGAGAAAGAGGAGGGTCTTGGGATTAATCGATTCGTCGGGGATGAGGTAGAAATACAAGGCTCCGAGGAGGCCGCCGATCGAAAGGGATATCGCCATCCGTCTGACGAAGGCGAGGTTGTCCGTCGCCATCTCCAGCCGATACATGCCGAGCGTATAAAAGACGACGATCCACATCGCGAAGATGATCGTAAAATGGTAGAGGTGCGTTTGCAGACCCTGGCCCGAGGGCAGGGACCCGTGCCTGATGAGATAGGAAAGGATAAGAGCCGCGTACATCAGGAGCGCGTCGACGAAGAGTAGTCTGAATTGTCTGCGTTTCAGGTTTTTTTGCATATTGCTTCAGCACCTTGCCTTCGATAGGGAATGTTTCCAGCCGGCCTTCATGCCATTCTCACGGCTTTCGGAGCCCCATAAGCGATCGGTACAGCCCGAGATAGCTCCCCCACATCGCCTCGCCTGAGAACGAAGCCTCGTAGCGCCGCCTCGCCGCCTCGCCCGCCTTCGTCGCCCGCACCGGCAGCATAAGTCGTCTCAGGGCCGCCTCGACCGAGCCGGCATCGTTGTCCACGAGCTCGCCGCAGTCTTCGCCGATCGCCTCAGGCAGCCCTCCCACCTTCGAGGCCAGCACCGGCTTCCCGCAGGAGAGGGCCTCGAGAACCGACATCGGCAGGCCTTCGTAGTCGGATAGCAAGAGAAAGATATCGCAATAGTTAGCGTAATTCCCGGCCTCGGGCAGCTCGCCGAGGAGCCTGACATTGGCCGGCAAGCCTGTGGCGTCGGCATCGGCAGGATTGCCGATCCAGAAGAACAGGGCCTCCGATTCGTCGAAACGGCGGGCCGTCTCGACGAAAAGATCGAAGCGTTTGGGTTTCGCGAGCCGGGCCACGCTCAGCATCACCTGCGCTCCCCTCGCCTTGGCTCCCTCGAGGGCCGCCACCGCTCCCTGGTCGCCCCCCCGTCGCCCCCGCCTGTCGCTCACCCCGTTCCGGATGAGTTCATGGCGTCCGCCTATCCCCGCGGCCGCGAGATTGCGCGCATCGTAAGCGGATACGGGCACGAGGGCCCCGGTCCGCCCGGCGAGCATCCTTTCGAGGGGCAGGAAGACTCGATAACTCTTCAGTATCGTGTCAAAACCGTGGATCGTGTACACGACCCTCGATGCAAGCCTGCCCGCGGCGAGCCTCCCGAGGACGCCGACCTTCGACGAGTGAAGGTGGATGATGTCCGGCTTCCAACTCTCGAAGAGCCGCTTGAGCTCGAACCAGGCCCTGATTTCCGCCATGGGCGCGATCTCGCGACGAAGCCAGAGGAGGCGTACCTTTTCGACGCTGGGGAGGAGACCCTCCCACAGGGGTCCTTCCGGCACCGATGCCACCGCGCAGACATGGCCGTCGCGGGCCGCCCTGTTCGCGAGTTCCGTGACCACCCGTGGCGCCCCGCCAAGATCGGCGTTGGTGACGACGTGGAGGATTCTCATGCTCATCCGCAGCGACTATCGCGGCCCGCGCGGCGCGAGTATCTCGTCCACCGCCTTGGGCAATTCGCCGGGCGCCACCATGACGGGCTTGCAGCCGGCGGCCCGGCCCGCGCCCATGTCGCGTTCGTCGTCGCCCAGCATGAAGGACGCGGAAAGGTCTATGTTGTACTTTTCGGCGGCGGCCAGGAGCATGCCCGGTTTGGGCTTTCGGCACTCGCATTCGATCTTGTACTCGGGAAGCTCTCCGGGAAATCCCCCGTCCGGGTGATGGGGACAAAAGAAGAGATCGTCGAGGTAGGCACCCTCGGCGCCGAGGAGGGTCTCCATCTTGTCGTGGATGGCCCGCAGCCCCTCGAGGCTGCATTCGCCGCGCGCGATCACCGGCTGGTTGGTCACGACGATCGCGAGGTAGCCGCTCTCGTTGATCGCCCGCAGCGCCCGGGCGGCTCCCGGGAGGAGCTCGAAGTCTTCGGGCCGGCTGACAAAGCCCTTCGAGCGGTTCAGTGTCCCGTCGCGGTCCAGGAATACTGCCTTCTGGCGATTGGCGAGGTTGCGCGATTCCACGAAGCCGCTGCCGATGTCCCGCTCGACATCGCGGTATCTTTCGGGCGTGCCCATGTCCTTGATGTACTCCGGCGTGTCGTAGGCGTAGATGCGGGCCGTCGGTACGAGGGGCTTCAAAATGTCCCTGTCCAGGTCAGCCTTTTCCGATGCCAGGCCCCGCCGCGCCGCGTCGAGGAGCCGCCTCGAAAGGAGATGGATGCCCGCGTTGACTCGGTTCCGGTAATAGAGGCGCGGGTCTTCCTTGGCGAGCCAGCCCGTGAGCCTGTCCTCGGCATCCGTCACGAGGAGGGAGCTGTCGGCCGGATGGCCGCTCGGGTGGGAGACAAGGGTCGCGTCACCTCCCTTTTCTTTATGAAAGGAAAGGAGTCGTCCCAGATTCATGTCAAAGACGACATCGCCGTTCAAGAGGAGAAAGTCCTCGCCGAGCCCGTCGTAGATCTTGTAGAGGGCACCCGCCGTGCCCAGTGGGGCGCTCTCGTCGTAATAGGAGATAGCAACGCCGAACTTCGCGCCGTTGCCGAAGTGGGTCTTGATCGCCTGACCGAGGTACCCCGTTACAATTGTGATATCCTTCAGGCCATTGCGCGCCAGAACTTCGACTTGATATTCCAGGATCGGCTTCCCGAGTATGGGGATCATGGGCTTGGGCACTTCCGAGGCGACGCTCCGGATCCTTGTGCCCTTGCCCCCGGCCATGATCACCGTCTTCATCCGAAGAAGCTCCGCTCGAGGGCCAGGCAGAGGGCGTGATAGATCGGCAGGTGCAGTTCCTGGATCTTGTAGGTTTCCTCTTCGGGTGCCACCACGCAGACGTCGACGAGGCTCTTTATCCGCCCGCCGTCCCTGCCGGTCAGCGCCACGGTGCCAAGGCCCTTGGCCTTGGCGACGATCGCCGCATAGATGACGTTCTTCGAATTGCCTGAGGTCGTGATGCCGAGGAAGACGTCGCCCTTTGCTCCCAGGCCCAGGACCTGCTGGGCAAAGGTGACGTCGGCCGAGTTGTCGTTGATGCAGGCGAAGTTCAGGGCAGCGTGCTGCGTCAGGGCGATGGCCGGCAGGGCGCCGTTCAGGTTGCCCACGAGGCCGGCGCCGATGGCGCCTTCATCGGGGTACAGCTCGGCGGCGACCCCTTCGATCTCCGCCTTCAGCTCCGGATCGAGTCCCCGCTTCACGACGAAGTTCTTCATGAGCTCGCCGACGATGTGGTCGGAGTCCGCGGCGCTGCCCCCGTTTCCGCAAACCAGGAGCTTGCCGCCGCGACGATAGGCCGCCGCGATGGCCTCGTAGGCCTTCGCAATGTCGCTTCGACAGGAAAGGAGCTTCGGATACCGATGTATCAGGTCGTCGAGATGTTCGTCCATGTCTTCATTCCGCCCGGTCCGCCGGATCGTGTTTTTCCGGCATGTAGTGGAGCACCCGCGTGCCTCCGGTCTCGAACTCGAAGGGCACGTAGAGGAGCTTCTTGAGCGCCTCGCGCACGGCCGCCTGCCTTTCCTTTTCGGCATAAAGAAGGATGAAGCCGCCCCCGCCCGCGCCCAGGAGCTTGCCGCCGGCCGCTCCGGCGGCGATCGCCGCGGCATAGAGCTCGTCGATCGAACCCGTGGAGATCTTGTCCGTCAAGCCCCGCTTGAGCTTCCAGCCCCGATCGAGGAGCTTGCCGAACTCGCCAAGGTCAGTCTTCGAGACCAGGATCTTTTCCGCCTCGTCGACGAGGGCCAGGGTATCGAGGAGGCGGCCGTTCCCTTCCTTCTTCCCGATCGCCTCTCCGGTGTGGTCCTGGATGTCCGACGAAAAACGGGAAAAGCCCGTGAAGAACAGCATCAACCTGTCGTTGAGTTCCCGCTTTCGCTCCGGCGAGATGATGAGGGGACTGACGGTATATCCGTCGGCCGAGAAATCGATGCGGTTCATGCCGCCGAAACTCGCCGCGATCTGGTCCTGCACGCCGCCGCTTTCCTTGCAGAGCGTCCGCTCGAGATAGATCGCGTCGTCGGCGAGGCGACGCTTGTCTACGTATTTGCCCTTGAGCGCGTAGAAGGCCTGGAGCATGCCCACGGCGAAGGAGCTGCTCGTCCCCAGCCCCGAGCGGGCCGGAAGATCCGCCTCATAGGTCAGCCGTATTTCGCGCATGTCGAGGAATCGCATTGCCTCGCGGATGGCCGGATGCCTGATCTCGTCGACCGACCGCACCCGCTCAGTTGCCGAATAGGCGAGCTCCGTGCTGTAGTCGAAGAAGGGGGGCAGGTGCCTGACGTTGACGTAGCAGTACTTGTCGAAGGTCGTCGAGATCACCGCCCCGCCGTGGGTCTCGTAGAATCCGGGAAAATCCGTGCCGCCCCCGAAAAAGGACATGCGGAAGGGTGTCTGAGTGATGATCATGTCGTCCTGCCCTACTTCTTGAGCACGCCGTTCGCGAGCTCGTCGCGCCAATGCGGCTGGTCCTTGTAGAGAACCCGCGAATAGCGGCGCTTGAATCGGAAGAATTGCCCGTAGTCCACCTCGACCTCACGGTACGGAACGGCGGGATCGGCGGCGCGGCACTCGTTGATTGCCTCGGTATAGGCCCGCGGGCCGGTCATGGCATGGCTGTCGTGGGGAAAGAGGTTGCTTTCGATGTTCGCGACCATCTTGTCGATCGTGCGCGCGAGAAAGGGATGGCCGGGCGCGTAAACGAGGGCCCATTGAACATACCAATCGGGGTTGCCTTCGTGCGCGATGATCGCGACGTCGTCGGGCCGGATGAGCCGGCCGAGATTGGCCGAGATTTCGCTGTCGACGTCGAGATAGACCCCGCCGTATTTGTAGAGCACCGCGTAGCGGAAGAAATCCGCCTTGGCCGCGCCGATGGCGAGCTTGTCGTAGGCGGAGAAGACCTCGCCGCCGTATTCGCTTTTGAGGAATTCCGCGATCCGCTCGTCGTCGTAGAACTCGAAGCGCCAGCCCAGGCAATGAACACGCTGGAGCAGCATCGCCGATTTTACGAAAAGCGGTATGCGTTCGTAGGTCTTGTAGGTCTGATAGAGAATCTTAGGTATTGCCATATTTCCCTTTCCAAGGCCTGAGCTCGCCAGGCCCGCTCATCTCAATCTCTCCATGAATTTTCTTCTGACGATGGGGGGCAGCAATCCATAAAGAAAGCCCGCGAAAATAAAGAATACGTCCGACTTTCTCCGCGAGAAGCTTCGATGGAAGCGCAGTTTCACCACCATCGATTGGACGAGGACGTTGAAACGGTTCTTGCCTTCGAAGAACTGCCCTTCGTGGATTCTCTTGAAGACGAGGGCCGAGTCGAGCTTGTAAAAGACAGAGCCCGCCGTGGCCAATCGATACCACAGGTCATAGTCGAACAGGCACTTCCTCGTGGCGTCGTAGCCGTCCACCTTGAGGAGGGCATCCCTGCGCATCATGACGCTCGAATGGGAGACGACGTTCCGCCTGATGAATTCGTCGGTTTCGATCTTTCGGTACGCTTCGGTGGCGCCCTCACCGGGGCTGGCCGAATTGATCATGTTATTGCCGCACAGCACCTGGCAGTCGGGATGGGCGTCCAGAAAGTCCACCTGCCGACGAAGGCGATAGTTGAAGGCGATGTCGTCCGCGTCCAAGACGGCCACGTATTCCCCTTGGGCCATGCGGATCGCCGTGTTCAACGCCACCCCTCTGCCGCTTCGATTCAGGCGAATAGAGACGATGCGAGGGTCCCTGAAGCTCGCGACGATGTCGCCCGTGTCGTCGGTGGAGCCGTCATCCACGATGAGATATTCATAATCCCCATATTCCTGGTCGAGGATGCTTTGTATGGCTTCCCGGAGATGCCTTGAGCCGTTATACACGGTCGTGATGACCGAAACCTTTGGCATCTAGAATACCTCGACCCTGTGTTTATCGAGCCATAGTTCCAAGACGATCAGCTTCCAGAAGAATTCGTAGGGGATTTTGTTCGCCTTGAACGCGGCATGATAGCCGCCCAGCTGTTCGGAGGAAAACAGCCCCCTCGACCGCAGTTTCTCCGGGGAGAGGACCGATTCCACCAGCGGCGCCAATTCCGTCAGCAGCCATTCGCGCATGGGGAGGGCAAAGCCCTGCTTGGGACGATTCAGGACAAAGTCCGGCAGCTGGTCTTTCAAGGCACCGACGAGAAGTTTCTTCGGATACCCGAATTTCCTTTTCACGTTCGCTGGAAGGGATCGCACGTGATCGACCACCTGATGGTCGATCAGGGGAACGCGCACTTCCAGGGAATTGGCCATGCTCATGGCATCGGTATCCTGGAGCAGCCTCCACGACATGTAGTTTTCCATCTCCAGCGTCTGGAGATCGTCCCATAGGGTAGTACCAGGAAGCCGGATGCCGCGCAGGCTGGCGAAGGGATCCGAATTCATCGGGTTGGCCGAAAGATAGTCTCGGGAAAGCAGGCCCTCGTTTTCGTTCATCCAGCCGTTGAAGCGAATCATGGCATACAAGGAGACGAAATCGTCGACCTCGGGCCACCGCCTGAGCTTCCCGCCGAGGGCCGGGGCCAGCATCCCGGCCACGGCCTTCTTGATGACTCGGGGTAACTTTTCCGTGTGTCGCAAGTAAGGATAGGCTTTGGGAAGAAAGCCGAATATTCCATAGCCTCCGAACAGCTCGTCGCCGCCCAGCCCGGAAAGGGCGACGGTGATTCCCGCCTTCTTGGTCAACTCGCTGACGATATAGGTGTTGATGCCATCGAAACTCGGAAGTCCCTGTCCCTCGATGATCTTGTCCAGGCGGCTTTCGATGTCCTTCCCCGTGGCCACCAGTTCTATGTGCCTGGTCCCGAAATGCCCGGCGATCTTTCGGGCTATACCGCTTTCGTCGAGATGCGAGGGCCCGTCGCTGAAGCCGATGGACAGGGTGGTGATCGGCCCGGTGGACACTTCCTTGGCCAAGGCAAGTACGGAAGTGGAGTCGATGCCGCCCGAGAGAAAAATGCCCAGGGGCACGTCGCTTTGCAGATGCGAGCTTACGGCTTCGCGGAGAAGGTCCCTGGTCCGCGCAAGGCATTCCTCCTCGCTCATGGCAGGTATGGGTTCCGGGAAGGGTCGCCACAGCGAAGACAGCTCCACCTTCCCCGCCTTGAATTTCAGCTGGTGCCCCGCCGGCAAGTTGTGCAGTCCCGCTATGAACTCCAGGTCCTGCGGCACGTAGCCGTAAAGGAGATAGCCGTAGATTCCCTGGGGCTTCGCCTTTCGCGCGATACCGGGAATTTCCAGGAGGGACCTCTGGTCGGAGGCAAAATACAGATCATTGTCGATGATCGTGTAGCACAGCGGCTTGATGCCCTGCCGATCCCTCACCAGATAGGTGGTGTCGCTCTTCCCATCGTAGAGGGCGAAGGCGAACATGCCGCGAATCTTGGTGAAGATCGCCTCGCCCCACTCCGCATAGCCGTGAAGAATGACCTCCGAATCCGAATCGGATCGGAAGCGATGCCCGCGGCCGCGGAGCTCCTCCGCCAGACTCCGGTAATTGTATATTTCTCCGTTCACTACCAGCATGAGCTCCCGGGCCTGGTCGACGAATGGCTGTCGTCCGTTGTCCGAGGTGTCGATGATGCTCAAGCGCCGGTGCCCGAAGAAAGACGACTTCAAGATGGCCGTGCCGACGGCATCGGGTCCTCTGAGGGCCATGGAGTCGCACATGGCGGACACGGCTCTTTCGACCTGATCGCGATTCTTCATCAGGCCGGAGTAGCCCGTTATTCCACACATAGTGAGCTCCGGTGAACGAAATATTTCGACTCTGGATGGGTGGGATTCATTCGACTGCCATCCTTGTCCAGCGCGGTGGCACGATGTCGGCGTAACCGAGCCGGTAGCCCCAGGCTCCCCGGCCCGCGCGCGCCCAGAGCGCAGGAGCGAGGACCCTGCCGCCCCCGGCTTCGCCGAGCCAGGCCCCCCACCACGAAAATGAGCTGTTGGCGATGACGTGATGCTCGCAGGCCGCCATCAGGGCGAGGTCCTGCCAACTCTCCGCCCCCCGGTTCCAGTCGACGATCCGCAGGCTGCTTCCTTCGAAGACAAGCCACTCGCGGCACCAGGCCGGATCGTCGGAAAAGACGACAAGGCTCGCACAGCTCGGCGCGAGCTCCGCGATCGCGCGCCGGTAATAGTCGAGGCCGCAGACCGCAAGGTGGGTGTTCTCGGGCCTGAGATAGTCCCCCCGCCGCACATGAACGGCGCAGGCCGGCCTTGGGAGGCCGGCGAGAAAGTCCTCGTTGCGGGGCGAGAGGGCGGGAAAGACGAGGTCGCGACGGAGCTCCGCCGCTACGCCTTCGAAATAACGCTCGCTCTGCCAGTAGCCTTCGTAGTAGCGGTCGCCGGCAAGGGTGAATACGTCCCCGTGGTAGGAGGTATCGCGATCGATAAAGTGGCTCTTCTTCGGAAAGAAACGTCGCCTGGCGCGAGTGAGCGGATTCGTAGGCTCGGTGCAAAGTTGCCTCGCCGTCTGCACCTTGATGCGTTGGAGACTGAGCCCGAAAACCCTCTCGAGTTCGAGTCCGTTGTGGAGCCGATATCGATCGAAGGCGGAAGTGTCGGTGAAGACGGGCTCTTCCGCTCGGCGCTCGAGCTCTCGCGAAAAAGCGTACTGGAAGAGCTGATTGCCGAGTCCGCCGAGGATGCGGACGACCTTCATCGTCGACGCCTTAAACTTCTTCGCAGAATCGGCTCAAGTCTTTTCCAGAAGATGACGCGCTTGACGAAGCGCTTGGCCGCGACGATCAGGTTCGTCTCCTTGTCCTGCCAACTCACCTCCCAGTAATGGATGGCGAGAGCCTCCTCCCGGTGATATCTCCGCTTGATCTCTTCCGAACTCTCGTAGCGCCGGTAGCGGGCCTGGGAGGGAAAGGGATAGAAGACCTTCGTCGGAAGCACGATATCGAAATCGCCGCTCGCGGCCCGGCATTCGAAGAATTCCCTACTGAGAAAAAAGGGCCCAGTTGAATGGAGCACATCCCTGCCCTTGTCGCTCCTCAAGGGTTCTTCCAGCGATTCGAGGAGGGCACGCAAGAAAGGATGTCCGGCCGACGCGCCCATGATGCTGTTCATGATCTGCGGCGAGGTATCCACGGTGACGCCGGCGAAAAAGCTCGTTCTCTCCGCGAGGGGGCCGATCGGTTTCAGGCATTCAAAGTCCGTGTCGGCGTAAACCCCGCCGAATTTCTCCAGGATCGCGTAGCGGGCGATATCGGACTTCGCGCCGAAGTTCACCGTCTTTTCGAAAATGCCGGCAACTCGTTCGTCCAGCATGTTTGCGATCGCCGCCTCGTTCCAGAGTCGGTACTCGAAATCGGGGTTCAGCGCGACCCAGCTCCGCGCGAAGCCTTCGTACTTGGCCGGCAGCTCCCCTCCTATCCAGATTTGGTGGACAGTCTTGGGAATGGCGGTCTTCGGCGTATCTTTTCGGTCCAACCATGATTCATACCGGGCGGAAAGTTCGAGCCAACGACCTACGTCCTCAATCTCGGAACGGAAGCGGCTCCCCATTTCGCAAGCGGCGAAAAACCTGCTCGAAAGGAAGGAGTCGAGTTCCTCAGGCGCCATTTCGCGCACCACGAAGCCCGTCCCGGAGCAGGTCTTTGAATAGATTGAGCGGATAGGGAAGCATGCCGACGTTCCTGATCCTGATGCGGCGTTCGGCCTCGTCGCAGGCGGAATCGATGAGCATGTGATCGGGATGGCGCAGCGGAAACTCCAGCTCCTCCGCCGCTAGTTTTGCGTAGAGAGAACCGGCTGTCGTATGTGTCGCGTCATCGGCGAAACCGATGTTGCGTACGAGGTTCCGCTCGGGGACCGCGCAGAGCCCCGATTCCTTGAAGATGCTGTAGACCCACTGGTAGTCCCAGGTGTCGAGATGCCCGCTATAGACATAATTAAACATTGATTTCCAATAATAGCGTTCCGAGGTCTTCCCGAAATACTGGTCGAAGCCCCTCTCCTTCCTGATCGTCGGCCACGCGGACATCGAAAGGTCGAACTTCGCCCAGGCCCGCCGCCAGGTCGCCCAACCCCAGATGTTCGGATAGCGGCTGAAGTAGTAGCTCGCCTTCGGATCGCGCCCCCCATAGAGCCTGTTGTCTCCGGAGACCAGCATGACCCGCTCGTCCTCCGCGTAGCGCTCCAGCATCTCGTCGCAAAAGCGGAAAAAGGACGGCGAGGGAAGGCAGTCATCCTCGAGGATGATGGCCCGCTCCACGAGCGAAAAGGCCCAGTCGATGCCCGACGACACGCGTCTCTTGCATCCCTGGTTGGCCTCGGCGAAATCGCCGACTACTTCGCAGTCCCAATCCACCCGCGACACGATGTCCCGAACCTCCGCGCATCGTTCGGCCTCCCCGGCCTTCGATTGCCTCGGGCCGTCGGCGACGACGAGGAGCTTCCTCGGTCGTGCCGCGCGGACGGCATCGAAGACCCGCCTGGTCGTGTCTGGTCGGTTGAAGACGATGAGTACGACGGGCGAACCTGTGGCATAGGATGTCATTCGGGGCCTTCCGTCTCAGATCCTCTGCCATTCGGGAGGGCAGGCAAATAGCTTCCATTGGGCCGGGGCTATGACGATGCGCCCTTCGGGCTCCCCGAGAAAGGCTCCCCACCAGCTGAAGGTCGAATTGGCGATGATGTTGTGTCGGCAGGCCCGCATGAGAAAGAGATGAAAGCCCGGATCCTCGTCGAAGGCCCCCTTTACCACAGTCATCAGCGACCTGAGGCCGACGGGAAGCATCGACAGGGCGAAGCTCTCGTCATTGGTAAAGAGGAAATAGCGGGGCGCTTCGACCGCCTTGTCGACAAGGGCGACGGCCCCCTCGTAATAGCCCGCGTCGCAGACATCCCCCCACCCATGAAAGGCGGAGGGCGTCAGATAGTCCCCGCCCCGCACATGGACGGCCACCGCGTTTGACGCGACGATCTCCGCGTACAGGGAATTTCGCCGGTACGCGTCGTCCCGCCGAAAGACGAGTCTTTCGCGGATCGAGGCATGCGGAAGCCTGTCCTGGAAAAAACCATTCGCGAAACGGCGGGCGACGAAACGGGCGTAGCCCTTCCACGCGGCCAGCACGAGGCGGTTCCCGCTCTCCAGCAGCTCGGATGGCGGCAGATCGAAAGCCTCCACGAGCTCCCTCGCCCTTGCGTCGACGATATAGCGGGGCTCGAGGCCCTCCGGCCTCTTTCCCTGGCCGTAGGCATACTGGAAAATCTGGTTGCCCAGTCCGCCGAAAACCTTGATATAAAGCCGTGGGGTCCTTCGAGCTCCCCTCAAAAATAGTCCCTCTTGATGTTCCTGGCGATTCCGACGAGGCTCGATCGCGCCGGCCGCCCCCCCCTCCGCTTATGGTCGAGACAATTGAGAAGACCTTCCATCGGGGCGTCGACGACGAAGTTCGAGACCCGCCTGCGTTCCTCCTCGAGGAGGGCGCGATAACGATCGGGGTCCCTGTCGAACTCGGTGATCCTGGCCTCGATGTCTGCCTGGCCGTGTATCCAGGCATCCTTCGGAAGAAGGAGTCCACCCATCGCGTCCTTGGGGTCCATGAGGACGAGGGTACCGGCCGATATCGCCTCTATGATGGAATTGCCCCGAATCTTCCTGCCGCCCAGCTTGACGAAGTACTTGCTCGTCGCGACGCGCTGGAGATTGGTGACGATGTCTTGATGGTGGAGGACCAATTCATGGCCAAGCTTCCCCACGAACTCGAGCTGGGGCGCCCGGACGACGGGTCGCTCAAGCGTGGAATTGATCTCGGCATAGACGCCCCGTTTTTCCGAAGGAATCGCGCAGAAGCTCCTCGCTATCCCTTCGAGGCAGCTTGGTCCCAGGAAAGTATAGGGAAAATCCACGGGTCCCAGGCCTCCAGCCACATTGCCCGTGATGTCCTGGCTGAGCCTCGCGTCGTAGCCGTACTCGACGAAGGGTCCGCCGCCCACCGCCTCGCCCATCATGTAGCACCAGAGGGTCTTCGGGTAGCTTCGAACGATGCTCGTCGGTACGCTCACGTTGATGGAGATGACAATGTCGTATCTGCCCCAGTCGACAGATTCCGCCTCGACAGAGAAATCGGCATGCGAGAGCGTCGAGCGAGGTTCGAGGTAATCGAAAACCTCGCCGGTTATCTCCTTGATGGGCCGTGTCCGCAATTGCCTGAGCACCTCGCGGGGAGGACTGTAGTTCCGCCTGTAGGCCCCGCACTCGCGCTCCCCCCTCATTTTGACGATGAAAAAGTCGCTCCCGAACAGGGTAAAGAGGCCGAGCGGTCCTATCCTCATTATGGTCGACTCGAGCATGGCCTCAGGCGCCGTTCCCGATCCGCAGACGTAGAGGTCCTGATAGATGTCCTGCTTGACGAGGGCTATTTTCATCGATCTCTTCTTCGGCGGGGCCCTTCTCGCCCTGCCAGCGTGGTCCAAAGACTTCGCGTCTTCTTGTAGTGATGGCGGACGATCGATCGCCCTCGCTTGGCGAGATACAGCGCGAAATGGCGACGCGGCCTATATGTGGGAAGCGGTTCTTCGAAAAATCGAAGCATTTCGGGCAAGGCGGCCAGCCATGCTTCGTGGGCTTTTTTGCCAAGGTCCGCCGCCTTCTTCCCCATCGCCTCAGCGCCGAAAAATGAGAGGGGCTTGGGAAGGGCGGGATCATACAGGATCCCGTTGACCCCGTCCTCGATGTACTCGTTCATGGTCGGCGCGTTGGGCGCCACTACACAGAGCCCCATCGCCAGGGCCTCAATGAAGGAGAGGCCGATCCCCTCCGATTCCCTCGGCGCGATATAGACCGTGCAGCTCGCCAGTGCCTCGATATAGGACGCCCTCGAGTCGAACCAATCGGAGAAGACGATATGGTAGCGTTCCACATCCTGCTCTCCAGGCAATTCCCCGAGCCCCGATTCGATGTTGCTGGATCTGTGATAATGAAACGCCTCGACCTTCGATTCGCCGAGCAGGGCCCTGACGCATGCCCAATCGATGAGCCTGCTCCGTTCCCAAAAGAAAATACGCAGTCCCTTCTCCCGGGGCGGAGCTGGGAGTGCGGACGGAGGCGCGCTGAAGTAACGCACATGATGGCTGCGGAAGGACCTGCCTTCGAGAAACTCATGGAGAGTCCTCGAAAAGCAAAGGACCTTATACGCCCTGTACCTATTCCAAAATTCTTCCGTATGCGGACAGGCATCGTACATCGGCACGAGAACGACATTCCTTGTCCCGAAGCATTCGAGTTCTTCCGGCGAAAATAGCCTCTGATACACGATGAGGAGATCCGGCTTGAGCCGCGGGATCTCGTACCATGCGTCCCCGTCCGCCACGACGTGGAAGTCGTCGAAGGCGGACCTGAGAACATTGATGAAAAATAGCGACGATTTCGTGTTTTCGAGATGGAAGGCGAGGGCGACCAGCGCAACCCTCATTCCCTCCCTCCCGCCGTCGCCCGATGTTCGTCGGCGATCCGCGTCCTCCGCGCCCCGATCAAGCCTGCCCAGAACGGCATGAAGAGAGCGTTTCTCTTCGTCTCGGCCATAAGCCGAGCATAGTCTTCGGCAAGGCTTTTTTCGGTCCAGGAGGCGACCTCGTCCCAGTCCTTGACCAGTAACAGGGGCAGACCAAGGCCCTTGAAATAGCGATGCATCGAGTTATCCTCGACGATCGGCACCCCTCCCAGATACATCGTCTCCCAGGTCCTATGGCAATCCGCGCCATTCCCCGGCGGCGAAGCCACGAACATATAGTCGCGTACCAGGCGTCGGTACAGACTGCTGTTGAGTGGCTGAGGGAGCTCCGTGGCCACCCCGCTCCTCGACAGGGCGAGGTAACAGGGCACCCGCCTTTCGACATTGGTTCCCAGCGTAAAAGCGTATGCCACGCGCGGCCTTCCCGGCCTGTTGTTCCCGGAAAGTCTCCTGAAGTCCGCGAGGGCCCCATTGTTGTGCCGCCATCTATCCTCGAGGCCGATGGGCAATGGCGTCACCTTGGGGTGTTCGAAGAGGCAATTCTTGGCGAACCAGTGCCCAATCATGGGATGATCGGCCAGACTCGCGAGGTCTTCGCCTATGTTCAGGTCCTCTTGATGCGAGAGGAGTACCACGGGCTCCCTCAAAGCCGGCAGGGCTCGCTCGACGAACTCCCCCATTCTGCTGGTGCCCAGGAATACGATCGATCCGGCCTTCGCCAGTCCGGCTTCGAAGTCCCCGGTCTCGTCGAAGACATGGTCGGCCGCTGCCCTAAAGGAATCTCCGCTCAAAAAAGGCGCGCTTGACGGCCGCCTGCCCAGGAGCGAATTCACCTTCGAGAAGGCGACCCTCTCGAACTCGAAGGGAAGCATCCCGAGCAGTAGGGACAGATTCAAGCAAGCAGGCCCTTGAAGTAGGCGATCGTGCCGCGAAGACCCTCGTCCAGCGACACCTGCGGTTCCCAGCCCAATGTCTTCTTCGCCACTCCTATATCCGGCCGCCTCTGCCGCGGATCGTCAGCGGGTAGAACCCGATGCGCGATTCGCGACTTCGAACCCGTCATCTCAAGAACCTTTTCGGCCAGCTCCAACATGGTGAATTCTCCGGGGTTGCCGAGATTCGCCGGCCCCGTCACCTCGTCGGGACTGTCCATCATCGCGATAAAGCCGCGAACCAAGTCATCGACATAGCAAAAGGAACGTGTCTGCGTACCCTCGCCGTAGATGGTGAGATCCTCTCCCCGCAAAGCCTGGACGATGAAGTTGCTCACCACCCTCCCGTCTTCCGGATTCATGTTCGGTCCATAAGTGTTGAAAATGCGAACTACCTTTATCCTCGCCCCGAACATCCGATGATAGTCGAAGAAGAGGGTTTCAGCTCCGCGCTTTCCCTCGTCGTAACAACTGCGAATGCCGATTGGGTTGACATGGCCCCAATACGACTCAGGTTGCGGATGGACAAGAGGGTCGCCATAGACCTCGGAAGTCGAGGCTTGGAATACTTTCGCCTTCCATTTGACTCCGAGATCAAGTGCGTGCATCGCCCCAAGCACGCTCGTTTTGTAGGTTGCCACCGGGTCGCGCTGGTAATCGGGAGGGCTCGCAGGGCAGGCCAGATTGTAGATCTCGTCGACATACATCGAGTAGGGAAGGGTGACGTCGTGACGCATTACATGAAATCGGGGGTTGCCGATCAGAACCTCGATATTCCCCGTCGAGCCCGTATAGAAATTGTCCAAGCAGATCACCTCGTCGCCCTTCTCCAGGAGTCGGGCGCACAGGTGCGAGCCGAGAAAGCCGGCGCCGCCGGTGACGAGGATGGTCTTGCCTTCTCTCATTGATGTTTCCGCCTTGTTACTTCCCCGAGGACCTCATCCATCCGGGATTCCCAGGCCTCCTGGGAAAAGTGACTTTCATACTTTTTCCGGGCCGCCCGCCCCATCGATTCACGTAGATCCCGGTTTTCGACGAGCCGCGACAAGGCCGCGAGGTACTGTTCGACCGAAGAAATGTCGCAGACATATCCCTCTACCCCGTCGCTCACAGACTCCGGCAGGCCCCCGGCCGAAGAAACGACGCAGGGTAGGGAGGCTGCCAGCGCGTCGACGACAGCCATGCCCTGGCTTTCCGCGAGACTCGGCTGAAAGTAGATATCCGCCGATCGATAAAGTGTCCGCGTGTCCTTGACGAAGCCGGGGAAATCGATTCCCGATTCGGGGCCGGCCTCTTTTCGAAGCTCGCCCAGAAGCGTGCCATCCCCGGCCCAGACGAAGCGGACCCTGTCCTTGAAGCGGTTTCGCGCTTCTTTGGCAACGGCCATCCACAGGTGGGGGTTCTTATAGTCGACGAGATAGCCCATCGTGAGCACGACGACCGCCCCCGTACCCCCCGACGACCTGTCAAAAGCGAAATTTTCGCCGTAATTAGGAATGCAGGTGACGATCGCGGAAAGCCTGGGCGAGTGGATGTTTCGCTGAAAAAGGGACTGCGCCGCCTTCGATACGGTGCAAATCCTCTTCGTTCCCTCCTCCGCCTTCCCGAAAAACCTGGCATACATCCCGCCCGCCAGATGTGTCCGTATCGAATCGCTGAAGAGGGAATGGGTCATCATCACGACGGGCCGCTTCGAAGTGAGGAAAGCGAAATGGCTGTAGCCGTTGCCCTGGGAGATGACGATCAACCGAGGTCGATGCCTGATTTCGAGATAGCGCCCGACCAGAGAATCCCGGCAATATTGGTAGAATATGCCGATCCTCAGTCGCCTGAAGAATCGTGCCAAAAAGTCCTCTAGGCCAGCCCCAAGGCCCCCATCGCGCGAAAAGGAGCATCCGAGCCGGGAAAGCAGCTCCCCCATCTCCCGGTCGAAACTGCCGGGCCGGAAGGCAAAGTGGACCTCATAACGCGGAGCGAGATAGCCGAGCAGCCGCCTCAGGAAGGTACCCGTCCCCCCTTGAACGTCGAAATCCGCTACGACCAGGACCCTGTTATTGGGCATTTCTTCCGATGCAGTGATACTCGAAGGCAAGGCTCTTCATCATGGAAGGATCGTATTGATTCCTCCCGTCGAAAATGATCGCTCCCTTTAAATTCCCTCGAATGATTTCGAAATCCGGCTGCCTGAACTGCTTCCATTCGGTCACGAGGATGAGAGCGTCAGCCCCTTCCAACACCTCGTATTGATCTTCCACATATTCGATCGCGTCCTTGGCCTGCCCCAGGTAGACGGCCGCTTGGGCGAATGCTTCCGGATCGTAGGCCTTGATCCGCGCTCCTCGAGCCACAAGTTCGTTGATGATTACGACGGCCGGCGCCTCGCGCATGTCGTCGGTTTGGGGCTTGAAGGCGAGGCCCCATATCGCGAAGGTCCGTCCGTCGAGCCTTTCCCCAAAGTGCTCGATTACCTGGCGGACGAGGGTGAATTTCTGCCTCTCGTTGACCGCCTCCACGGCGCGGATTATCTCCATATCCACGCCGTTCCGGGCCCCGACGGCGACCAGCTCCTTCACGTCCTTGGGAAAGCATGAACCGCCATAGCCCGTGCCCGCGTAAAGGAAGGACATGCCGATCCTTGCGTCGCTGCCGATTCCGAGCCTGATGTTGTTGATGTCGCCGCCCACCTTGTCGCAGAGCTCCGCGATCTCGTTCATGAAGCTTATCCTCGTGGCGAGCATCGCATTGGCCGCGTACTTGGTGATCTCGGCCGACTTGATATCCATGAAGAGGATCGGATGCTGATTTCTGATGAAGGGCTCGTAGAGTTCGCGCATCTTGCGCTCGGCCCGGGGACTGTCGCACCCGACCACGACCCGGTCCGGCCTGAGGAAGTCCTCGATCGCCACCCCTTCCTTGAGGAATTCCGGGTTGGATACCACGTCGAACTCATGGGCGACGGCGCGTTTCGCGAGTTCGGCGGCCATTGTCGCGCGCACGACCTCGGAAGTGCCGACCGGCACGGTCGACTTGTCGACGACAACGGTATACCCGCTCATCTCCCTGGCTATGCTCGCGGCCGCCGACAGCACGTATCGCGTGTCCGCGCTACCGTCTTCCCCCGGAGGCGTCCCGACGGCGATAAAGCAAATATCGGCGCCGGGAATAGCCTCGGAGAAATTGGTCGTGAACTTGAGCCGCCCTTCCTTGGCGTTCCTGTGCACCATCTCCTCGAGCCCCGGCTCGTAGATCGGCAGCACGCCCTTCTTCAGCCCCTCTATCTTTTTGGCGTCGACATCGATGCACCAGACGCTGTTCCCCATTTCGGCAAAACAAGTTCCGCTGACGAGGCCCACGTAGCCCGTTCCTATCATGGCAATATGCATGGGGAGACTCCTTTTCCATTGCTCCGCGGCGTGCCGTCAGCGCCCGATCTTCACGCCCGCTTCGACATGCCAATTGTTTACCGAACCGGGAACGAAGTTGTGATTCCAATTGGTTACGAAGGCGATCGCCGAGGAGAGTTCCACCGAATCGGCCAGCCTGATCCCCGCGCGGAAGGTGGTTGTCAAATAGAGGTTGTAGCTCAAATTGGTAATGTGGACAGTGGTATAGGAGTAGTCGGCGTCCATGAGCAATCTTTGCATGCCAATTCCGACAAACCATGGATTCCCGAGAAAATACACATTCACTTCCTGGGCGTTCGATCCAGGACCCATTGGGGAGCCGAAAATCTGGCCGTCGTTGGTATACCCGCCATCCACTCCATTATTGTCCACGAGGGAATGCCGATACCACGAGCCGGTCGGCCTGATTGTCGACCCGATGGTGTTACCCAAGTCGGAGAATTCCGCGGATACGAGGAGTTGCCCTATATCCCCCGCGGCAATCCGCTGCTGCAACCCGATCACATAGCCTTGACTGTGGTCCGGCTGCATCAGGAAGTCCATGATGTCTCCCGCGTGGTCGTTTCGGGCCCATTCGACATAGGCCCGCGAGCCGGTTTCCGGAACCCTCCACTCCCATGTCAAACTCAGGACTTGGTCGATATCGTCTTCGCCGTTCGATTGCAGGGGAACGTCCTTGCGAAAATTCTTCATGAATGAATCATCGAAAAACTCGAAAACCTTCCACCCGTCGAGGGTGCTCCAGGGCGAGTGGAAGGCGCGGACGAATCCAAAGCTCATCGAATCGAGGAAGGGGGGAGAATAGCTCAATGCCCCGCCGCACCACAGGAACTCCCTGGTCGATGGGTCAGAATCGTACCATGAAGAGAGCGTCGTCTGTCCCCAGAAGAAGCGTGCGTCCAAGGCACCTAACCCAGTCTTTATGGGACCGTCGGTACCTATGTCCAGCATCGGAAATCCCGCCGCATTGTCTGAGAGGATTATGTTCTGGATTTCCGCCGGGCCGAGCTTTATGTTTTCGGTCCCGAACCCGAGGGTAAAGCCGTGAAATACGAGGCGGGCCTCGCTTTGGCCCCATTCGAAGTTTTGGTAGTAGCCGGTACCGTAGGACTGCAATCTGTCGAGCCCCGGTCCATAGTCCCCGGTCGTCGCCCCTCCGGCGCGGCTAAAATCCTGATTCTGCGCGAACCACCATTCGGGGTTGAAACTGACCATACCCCAATCCCATGTCGCTGCAATTCCGGCCCGCGTCAGCCCGCTCAGCCCTCGCCCCTGCCAGAGGGCGCCATCCCCATCGCCGTTGGGGTAGGCCGAATTGAAAGACTCGAATGTGCTCGCGGGAAGATAGCCGATCTGGACTCCCTCGGGATTGGCCAGCGGGGGGATTTTCGCGCTCCCCTGGTGATAGACGTGACGGAATATCCCTTCGCTCGTGGGGCTTCCGAGATCGGCCATCGTCTTTTCCAAGTCCGATAGGAACGTGAACCTTTGGGAAAATGCGGGGGCGGCGGCCACGAATAGAACCGCGATGAACGCCAAAGATCGACCGATCTTTCTTTCTTTTTCCATTGTCGCCTATTTCCTTCTCGCCGCATTCTTCAAAAGCCTCAAGGGTCTCGTGAGCCGCCAGGATAATGAGCTTTCATATTCACGCTTGGCGGCTTCCCGTATGAATTGATAGGGGTTATCTGCGATGGTGCGCCTGAGACCGGCGAGCAGATCCCTGCTTTCCTCTATCGCCTTATTCGCCCAGTCTTCCCCAATCTCTTTCCAGACCCCTTCGTAATGAGCCAGCATCGCATAAGCCTTATACTCGAACTCGAGCCTGTAGTCGGGATGGTCCCCGGCAATTTCGAGAAGTCGTTTGACGACCAAGACGATGTCGGCCGTTCTTCTGTTGGGCTTGAGGCCAGTGGTGCTCGCGGCATGACGCCTGTAGTGGTACAGACAGGCCTCGAGATTGACTATGGTGTCGCAGTGCAGAAGCAGACGAAAGATTTCCGCCTCGTCTTCGTGGAAGAAACCAGGGAATGAAAGCCTGGCGGCCTGGAGGCAGGAACGGCGGAAAAGGTACAGGGGCGGGCAGGCCTCGAAGCCCATGAGGGCACGCCTCGGCCCGGTCTTCTCTTCGCGCGCCGCGCCAATACTTTCCGACCGGGGAATTTCTCCGTTGGAGAAATTGCGGTAACGGCAGTACACGGCATCGGCATCGTGTGCTGCCTGCGTCTTCATGAGGGTCGAAAGATAGGAGGGGTGCAAGATATCGTCACTGTCGACAAAGGCGGTAAATTGGCCTTGGGCATGGGCGAAACCCATATTTCGAGCTATGCCTTGGCCCTCGTTTTTCTTGGTCAGTATGCGCACTCGCCTGTCGCGCCCCGAGAAATCCGAGAGTATCGTCGGGGACTCGTCGTCCGAGCCGTCATCGACAGCGATGAGTTCGAAGTCTGTCCAGTCCTGGTTGAGCACAGACTCGAGGCAAGAAGAAAGATAGGGCGCGGTGTTGTACACCGGCATGATCAAGGATACGACCGGTTTTGAGTCGACTGCTTTCACGGAGTCCTCTGCCTTGACGCGATGCCCCCTGCCAGGGGCTTTCCGAGAGGCGCCAAGGCATCCTCGAGCCTTTCGCGCAGGGTCTGTAGTCGCTCATGAACATAATCGACCGCTTCGGGTCGAAGAGGAACTCGTTGACGGAAACAAGCGAATGCCGCGGGATCGCGATCGAGCTCCCGAATCCTGGCGATGAGTTCCTCGTTCGATTCGCCCTCCCGCCAATATAGGATGGCATCTTTATCGATGACACGAGGCTCCGGATTGTCGGAACTCCCGTTATAAATAGGAATGCATCCGGCCTCGAAAGCCTGAAAGAGTTTTTCCGTGACGTAGCCCTCGCCTCGAGCGTTCTCTGGACAGATAGTGAACCTGTATTGCCGCAAAAAGGCGATCTTATCGTCCGCGAAAACCGCGCTCAGGCTATCGTCGTCGTGCCGCCAGGGACCCGCGGAGTCGATCTTGCCGAGGGAGGCCAACGCGTCGACCATCTGCCCGCGTATACCACTCCGGTCATGGCGGCAAACCACCGCGCAAAACTTGCTCTTCGGCGGCAACTGGCCATTGATGGCCGCAACCTTCCCGGCGATCTCGTCCCTGGTATCAAAGGGCGAAAAATAATACAGAATCCACAGGGGGAAGCGCATATACGATGCCGCGCCCACCGACGGTTCGGGCTCCAGGCCCAATGACAGATCGTAGGAGCCGGCTCGATGGTCGGCGTAAGCCTCGAGTTCCGGAGCGCTCGGAGATCGAAGACACTCGCCGGAAAAAAAAACTCGGACATCGGCGTCCGCTCTGTCGACATTCTCGGGATCGCCAAGCACCGAGGCGATCACGACATGGGGGCGAAACTCGGAAACGCGGCAGGAGCGGCCCACGCCGACTTTGCCGAGGATGTCCTGGACCAGGGGGAAAAACCACAAATCCCGCGCGGCTTGCCCCGAAATCCAGAAGTTCACGAATCGGACCCGATATCCGTGTTCAAATACACTGAGGACCCAATCACTTGCGATCGCGAAGATATCTTTGGTCTTGCGCAACAGCCTGCCTGCGAGACTCATCCACGCCCTCGATTCGTGCGCAAGAAGGGAAGTCGCCTCGCGAAAAAAGAGTATACCCGCAGAAGGAAATCGAGGACCTTCGAGTTGCCGAACAATCCGACAAGATGTCCGAAGCTCGAGGAGCGGTAGGATGCCAACTCCCGCATCGCGGGTGCCAATGCGCCGAAGGCGTCTTCGAAGCCTCGTTCGTGCTCTTTGCGCCTAACCGAGGCCAGGCCCGGGTCGCTGCCGATGCCGCCTGGCTCCATCACGGCTATCCGCGTATCGATCCATCGAAAAGACGCCCGAAGACGCAAGGATGCGTCGAGGAAAAAAAACCAATCCGAAGCGATGCGAAAATCCTCCCGGTAGCAGCCAGCCTCGAGCAAGAGCCCGCGCCTGATAAGCGAATTCTGATGACTGATCGTGGAGGTGATGAAGAAATCAGGGGAGATTGAATGGGGATAGCTTATCTGCGAGCTTTTGGTCCCATCGGCTATTAAAAGATCCGCGTAGTAGATGTCGGCCCCGGAATCGAGAATGCCAAGCAAGTTCCCGACCGTATCATGCGAGGCCAATCGATCCCCGGAGTTGAGAAAGAGGAGATACTCGCCTCGCGATAGGCCGATTCCCTTGTTCATCGCCGCGTAGATTCCCGAATCCGGCTCCGAGACCCAGCGAGCCCTGCCGGCACCGCCCGAACGAAGTAGCTCTGCGCTGCCATCCGACGAAGCGCCGTCTATGACAATGAACTCGAGACTGTTGGACTCCTGGGCCTCCACACTCTCGACAGTGCGCAACAGACCTTCGCGGTTGTCGCGATTCACCGTAACGATGGATATCCTGAGGGTGGCGATTCCTGTATCGCTCATTTCTTCAGGAGAGGCCACGATAGCATTCCAAGGTAAGGGCGCGGCAGCGATCCCAGGAAAAGTATCTCGCCCGTTCCCGTCCTTTCGAGACGAGATCCGAACGAAGCGACTCGCTGCTTGCGAGCTCCTTCGTCGCATCGAGCAGCGACTGAGGATTCTTGGGCTCGAAATAGAAAGCCGCGTCCTGCGCTACCTCCGGGAAGCTGCTCGCGCGAGCAAGCAGGACGGGACATCCCGCCTCGAAGGCCTCCAGGATCGGAAGGCCAAACCCTTCGTAATACGAAGGAAAGACAAAGAAAAGCGCTCTTGCGTAAAGTTCGAACAATTCGAAATCGCTCGCCAAGCGGTGGATTACCTGCGAGGAGATGCCCATTTCGGCAAGCCAGGCGATTTCAGCCTCGGAGAAGGGAGCACCAGTACAGACGACAGAAATTTTGTCTTCCGAGCGCAACCAGGGGGCGAGAACCTCGATCAAAAAATGGAAGTTCTTGTAGCCCGATCGCGAACCGGTAAAAAGGATATACCTTTCGGGAAGATCGATCCGAACTGCACCATCCCGTCGAAGACCTCCGCCGGGATGGATAACCCGGATGATCCGCGGATCGATATCGAAAAACGATACAAGATCTTTCTTGGTAGATTCAGATACGGCTATGACCGCGGATGCTCTGGCCATCAATTCGCGCTTCCATCGGCGCACGGGATCGTCGAGAGGGAAAAGTTCGGGAAATGTCTCGTGGATCATGTCGTGGAAGGTTGCGACAATAGGTTTCTCCCCGACCGCGGCCAGGAAATACGTATCGTAGTATGTCGGATGGAAGATATCGAATTGCCCGGCCTTCAAAGCCTCGAGTGAAACCTGTCTGTTGTCCACCGCCTCCGTGTTCGTCAACTTCGAATATATGCCGCGAAGTCGATGAGCCCCCCTGAATGAAAATCCGTTCACCAAGCGACTTATCTTCCCAAGCGTGGGTCTTGGCTTCACTCCGGCGATTCCGCTCTCAAGCAAGTTAACGTTGTCGGTCTCGCTGACTGAAATTTTGGCTTCAGGATTGCCTTTAGCGAGTTCGACGAATTGGCGAGAAATACCACCGATTCTTTGAATATCAAATATCTGGTGATCGTAAAGGATACGCATCTTGGCTCAAACCCTCACCAGTCGCTTGAGGCCCCGCAGGACCCGGCTTGCGATCCTTTTTATACCGAGTAGGAGGATTTGTCTTCCTGAGGGGAATGGGTCATCGAGCGAAATTCCGCAATGATCAGTATAGGTGAAACGATCTGCGTCCATATCCGCAAGGAGGAAACGCGGGTGAATCAAGTTATCGACATCTAGGGCTTGGGAATGGTTTTCGCCAACGCTCCCACTTTCCTGCGTAGTGTGCGTGGCCAGCCCGTTGAAGCCGATATTGTGTACGAGATTGACGTTGGGAACGATGGAAAGCGAATCGCGCTTGAAATTGCAATATGACCACTGATAATCCCAGGTGTCGAGGAGCCCCGCGTGAACGGCATCGAGGCTGCCTTGCCAATATGTCGCAATTCGGGGATTGAAGAACGCGTTCCTCATCCCCCCCACTTCTTTGAATTCCTCGTAATCATCCATGGAAACCGAATACTTCTTCCAAGCTCGTCGCCAGGTCGCCCATCCCCAAACATGGAAGTATCGCGAAAAATAATACGAGGCTGGGCCACGGACAGTCCCTCGCTGGCAGTTGAAGCCCCCAATGTGGGAAATTCGCGGCTCATCCCTGTATTTCTCCAATAGCGCCTGGGCATAGGGGAAAAAACTCGGGTCGGGGACGCAATCATCCTCGAGAATGATTCCCTCCTCGACCTCATTGAAAAACCAGCCTATCGCGGAGGAAATGGCCTGTTTGCATCCCAGATTTTGCTCGCTGAATTTTGTCTCGACGTCGCAGGACCAATCGATGCGAGCGAGAATCTCCCGGCGAACCCGCGCGCAAAGCTCCGCCTCTTCGCTCCTGCCCTCCCTGGGTCCATCGCCAGAAATGAAAAGCCTTCGCGGCCGGGCACCCCTGATCCTCTCGAGTACCTGCAGGGATTCCTCGAGTCGATTGAAGACCATGAAAAGCACCGGAGTATCGAGAGGGCCGCTCAAGTAATTGCACCTTTTGCCGGGTCGAGACTCTCCCATGGCAATACGGGTGAGACAACCGTAGCCCGCCGCGTCGTCCAATAAGGGGAATCGCTCATGTCTCCTTTTATGGAAAGATAGAGGGAAATGGGGGTCGTATTGGGCTCGAATATCCAGGCTCGCTGATACAACGAAACGACGATTCGGATGGTGTACTCCCCTTCGGATAGCAGCCTCTTGGGAAGTTTTGTCCTGAATAGGTTGTCGCCGATTCTAACAGTAGGCCAACGCGCGATCTCTGTATCGGTGTCTTGTGAATAATAGACGAAGTCGCCATCGGCGGAATTGAGGTAATAGGCGATCTCGAGGGCCGAGTCGAGTTCCTGGCTGCTGAAGCGGATGTAGAGCCATGTATCCGAATTATTGCCGATCGGCATCTCGACCAACTCTCCGCCTTCGTTGCCGAGGTAGACTTCGCTCGGCCTGAAATGTGCGGATCCCAGCGATCCATCCCCCCGCCATCGCGCGACGTTGGTGGATTGGTGGCCACTGAGGAGGTAATCGCGAATCAGTGTGGAAGAATCATCGTAGATCCCAGAAATCACACCTTTGGTCAACATGATGCCCGACTGGCATAGCTGCTTTACCGCCCCCATGTTGTGGCTCACGAAAAGCACTGTCCGTCCCTCGTTCTTGCTGACGTTCTCCATCTTGCCGATGCATTTCTTTTGGAACGCCGCATCCCCAACGGCGAGAACTTCGTCCGCGAGCAAGATATCCGAGTCGAGATGCGCCGCGACGGCGAAGGCCAGGCGAACATACATCCCGCTCGAATACCTCTTTACGGGAGTATCGATGAATTGCTGGATTTCGGAAAACGCGATGATCTCATCGAGTTTTTGAGACACCGCCCGATTCTTCATTCCCAAAATTGCGCCATTGAGATAGATATTTTCCCTTCCGGTGAGCTCCGGATGGAATCCGGTACCGACTTCGAGCAGGCTCACTATCCTTCCCTTGATTTTGACGGTTCCTTCGGTAGGCGCGGTTATTCTCGACAATATTTTTAGTAAGGTGCTCTTTCCCGCCCCGTTTTTGCCGACTATTCCGACCCTGTCTCCCTGCTCGATCTCGAAGTTGAGGTCCTTGAGGGCCCAGAAGCGATCTTTCTGATCGGCGAAATGGTCCGCCCCAATCTGCGCGTGAGGATCTCCCTTGCCGGTCTTCCGCGCGATCCAGCTCTGGATGTCCTTGTAAAGCATCCCATGGTTGATCGCCCCGAGACGGTATTCTTTTGAAAGATGTTCAGCGCGTACGGCTATGCCCATTGATCTCTCGCTCCGGCTCGTGACGGTGCCGACGGCCATGTCCTAATCACTACCACACCCTCCACGAGTCATAGTCGACAGCCCTGCACCTCTCCTTTTCCATGATCATTCCGAGAAACATGCCGGGGTTGGTGCTGAAAGTACCGATGAAGACCATCGCCTCCGAGAGGATGCGTATGGAAGCAAGCAATCGCAAGGTCGCTTCGAATTTTTCATGCATGCTCAACTGGGAAAATACCAGATGGTCATATCCATGCTCTTCGGGTTGACAAAGAGTCGCGACAGTCCATTCGGCATACCGCTTGCCCAACTCGCCGACAGTCCCATAATCATCCGTCAGCACAAAACAGGTGCGTTCGGCGGAAATCGTCGCCGCTACATCCATATATGACGAAAGATCCAGAAGTGCGTGCTCGCGAATTTTGTCGCCCGATCGAATATGGATACCGATATACCCGCGAGGCAGTTTCAATTCATTTTTATGGGCTCGAATCCTCTCCTCGACTTCGGGATTGAAATGGAAAACCATCATCGCGAACGCGCCCGCCACGGACCGAAGATCCCCGCGAAGGCCGAGCTCTGGAAAATTATAATCTGCCTCATTGGATTGCGACCGAATCTGGTACCACAGATCATGGGTGAAGTAGTCAATTCCGAGCAATATTTTAATCGCACGGTACTTCAACTTGCTCTTGAGAGACAAAATCTCCCGTTCAGACAGCCACCGCTTGTTGAATCGGTGATGGATGGACTGATGAACCTCCGTGCAAAAGGGTTGGAAAATATCGGTCCAACCCTGTCCTTTCCCGAAATTTGCATCCGCTGAATAGAGCAGGAATTGGATCTTATGATTCATGCAATAGACGAGCGCCAACGCCATGTTGTTGATTTCCGAGAACAACCCGGCGTCGTAGCCGACATGAAAGACCAGTTTCTTTCGGAAATGGCTGTTTGCAGAACGCCATCGTTCGAACAAATCAACCGTCCGCTCTTCCATCGCGCTACACGACATCGACGAACGTACGCTCGTTACGATTGAAGAGAATGAGTCCTAGGAAAAGAATGACGAGAGTGGCGGCAATACTCCCCGCCAAGGCTCCCAGGCTCGTACCGCCCACTCCGTAGAAGGCGGCACGGAAGGCCTCGATCGGCGCGCTCACCGGATTGAGCTCCATCAGCCACTTGTACTTCGCCGGCACCTGCGAGAGCGGATAGACGATCGGCGTCGCATACATCCATAGCGAGATGCCGAAACCAATGAGCTGGCGCAGATCGCGATACTTGGTGGTGAGCGAGGAGATGATCATGCCGAAACCCGTGCCGAGGGCCGCGAGCTGGAGAAAGATGAGGGGAAAGAGCAAAGCCGCCCAGGTGGGCCTCACGGAAGCGCCTGTCAGCACATAGAATACATAGAAGACGATGAGCGTGGCGAACTGGATTCCTGCCGAGATCAGGTTTGAGAACACCTTGCTGATCGGTACCGTCAAGCGTGGGAAATAGACCTTCGAAAAGAGCGACGAATTGCCCGAAAAGGTGTCGGAGGCCGAGTTGAGACAAGTGGAGAAATACCCCCACAGCATCGAACCGCCATAATAGAACAGCGTCTGAGGCACCCCGTCGGTCGGTATCTTTGCGAGCTGCCCGAACACGAAGGAGTACATGATCGTCGTGAAAAGGGGGTTGAGAATGAACCAGAGGGGCCCGAGTATCGTCTGCTTGTAGACCGTGACGAAGTCGCGGTTGACGAACATCCAGATGAGATCGCGATAGCGATAGATCTCCCGGAGATCGATGTCGAGCCAGCCCCGTTTGGGCTTGAGGACGAGCGTCCAGTCGGCCTGATCGTCGGTTGAATTATCGGTCATGAGGTTTTGCTCTTTTTGAAGTCTTCATACGCCGCGGTGATTCCCTCATCCAGCCCGATCGTCGGTTTCCAGCCGAGCCCGAAGAGCCGGGAGCTGTCCATGAGTTTTCGCGGCGTGCCATTGGGCTTGCTCGCATCCCAATTGACCCGCCCCGCATAGCCGACGGCTCGGGCCACCTTTTCGGCGAGCTCGCGTATCGTGAGCTCGCTCTGCGAACCCACATTGATGAATTCGCCTATATCCTTCGCGTCGAAGCGCTCGAGGAGGGTGACCACGGCATCCGCGAGATCGTCGGAATGGAGGAACTCCCGATAAGGACTTCCGTCGCCCCAGAGGGTCACTTCGCCGCCCGAGACCTTCGCCTCGTGGAACTTGCGGATCATCGCGGGCAGCACGTGCGAACCCTGAAGATCGTAATTGTCGCCGGGGCCGTAGAGATTGGTGGGCATGGCCGAGAGGAAATTCGTGCCGTATTGTTCATTATAATGCTTGCAAAGTCGGATCGCGGCGATCTTCGCGACGGCGTAGGCCTCGTTCGTCGGCTCCAGGGGCCCGCTGAGGAGGTATTCCTCCTTGAGCGGCTGTGGCGCCATCTTGGGATAGATGCAGGATGATCCGAGATTGAGGAGCTTCTTGACGGCGTAGCGATGGGCCGAATGGATGACATTGGTCGCAATTGCGAGATTCTCGTAGATGAATTCGGCGGGCAGGCTCGAGTTCGCGCCGATGCCCCCAACCTTCGCCGCCGCGAGAATGACGACGGCGGGTCTCTCGGCCTCGAAGAAAGCCTCGACATCGGCCTGGCGCGTGAGGTCGAGCTCTGCGTGCGTCCTCGTCACTATATTGCGATAACCCGCGGACCCGAGTCTCCGCATGATCGCCGAACCCACGAGTCCGCCATGGCCAGCGAGGTAGATCTTGTCGTCTTTGGTCATTCGCGGACTCATTCCTTGAACTCGTGCACCTTGTAGCCGTTCTGCTTCATATGGGCGTCGCGCTCCGCCTCGGAGAGATCGTTCCTCATCATGTCCTTCACGAGATCCTCAAGGCTCGAGGTCGCCGCCCAGCCGAGCTTGACGCGGGCCTTCGTCGGATCGCCGAGGAGGAGTTCCACCTCGGTCGGCCGGAAATAGCGCTTGTCCACCTCGACGAGGACCGCCCCCGTCTTCGCGTCGCGGCCCTTTTCGTCGACACCCTCTCCCGACCAGGCGAGCTCGATGCCGGCCTCGCGGAAGGCCATGCCCACGAACTCGCGGATGGTCGTCGTCCTGCCGGTCGCGAGGACGTAGTCATCCGGCTTGTCCTGCTGGAGGATTCGCCACATACCCTCGACGTAGTCCTTGGCATGGCCCCAGTCGCGCTTCGAGTCGAGGTTGCCGAGATAGAGCCTTTGCTCGAGCCCGTGCTTGATGCGGGAGGCCGCCCGGGTGATCTTCCTGGTTACGAAGGTTTCGCCGCGCACCGGCGACTCATGGTTGAAAAGGATGCCGTTGCAGGCGAAGATCCCGTAGGCCTCGCGGTAGTTCACCGTGATCCAGTAGGCGTAAAGCTTGGCCACCGCGTAGGGGCTGCGGGGATAGAAGGGCGTCGTTTCCTTCTGCGGCGTTTCCTGCACGAGGCCGTAGAGCTCGGAGGTCGAGGCCTGATAGATCCTCGTCTTTTTCTCGAGCTTCAGGATGCGGATCGCCTCGAGAAGCCGGAGCGTGCCGATCCCGTCGGCGTTCGCCGTGTATTCCGGCTCGTCGAAGGACACCTTTACGTGGCTTTGGGCGGCCAGGTTGTAGATTTCGTCGGGCTGCACTTCCTGGATGATGCGGATCAGGTTGCTCGAGTCCGTCATGTCCCCATAATGCAGATGAAATCGGGAGCCCTTCGCGTGGGGGTCCTGGTAGAGATGATCGATCCTCTGCGTGTTGAAGCTCGAGGCTCTTCTCTTTATGCCGTGTACCTCGTAGCCCTTTTCCAGCAGCAGCTCCCCGAGATACGCCCCGTCCTGCCCCGTGATGCCCGTTATCAGCGCAATCTTCATACCTGTTCCCTGTTCCTTTCTCCGATTCGATTCCACCGCGTTATCCGCCAATCGCCTTCATCGCCGCCCCGAAGAATGCCCCGATCCTCCCCATGAAGGAATCCTCGAGGCGACCTCTGAACGCGCCGAAGAGATCGAAGGCCTTGACGCCGCCGGCCCCGTAGAACCAAAGCCAGCCGTCCTTCTCGAAGGCATAGACGGACCAGGCCATGTCGCCGGGACCCGCAGCCTTGAAATTCTGATAGCTGTAGACGAGGGGTCCCTCGTTGACGAAGGAGAACTCGAGCTCGTTCCCCCTGCGCGCGATCCTGTAGCTCGCCCGATACGCGGCGAAGGGTTCCATGTGCTGTACCACCGTCACCGTCGTGGCGCCGCCCGAGCTCGAGCTTTCGCTCACGTCCATTCGGTCGAAAAGATCGTAGACCGCATTGTTCCTTTTCGACCGGTAGGGCAGCCCGACGAAATGCCTGGGGTCCGAGAGGTATTTCTCGAGACCGTCGAGGAGGACGGGATCGAAGCGCCGTACGTAGAGGAATTCCCCATAATAGTTGGGATTGAGTTTACCGAATCGATCGCGCAAGGCCGCGGCGGTCGCGGAATTGCCGACCAGGGCCGAGGCCCGGGGATGGGCCGAGGTTCTGATCACCGGCTGCCCATCGGAAAGCAGGGACTTTTCGGCCGCATCGAGACCGATGAAAACCCGATCTATCTCCACGGCCGTCGGCCCCGTCTCCGCGAAGCTCGCCAGGGCCGCGAGTATGAGGAACAGGGCCGCAAGCGACCTCATGACTCGCATGCCCATCAGTACAGGAGCCCCAACCCGAAGAAGATCTCGTACGGAATGTAGCCGTCCGCCGTCTTTTCGGTGAGCGAATGCGTCTTAAGGAAATTCTTGAGATCGAAGCCGAGGCTGCCCCTGATGATGAAACTCCGCATCCTGAGCGGAAACACATAGCCCTCGAGCCCGCCCGAGGCCCAGGTAGTCGAGGTCGAGAAACTCGACCCGAAGTCGGGCAGCACCTCGCCGAGATCCAGGAAGGGCGCGATCTGCGCCTGGAAGTCCAGCCAGTCCTTGCCGATGAGGAGATGGGTCGGGAAATCGAAGAGCTTTATCGGCAGGTCGCCGTTGAAGAAGGCGCCCGCGACGCCGTTGATCCGGCCGTCGAGGATGCCTCGCATGCTCCCGCCGAGGGTAGTGCGCTGACCGCCGGTCGGTTGGTCGAAGATCTGGAATCTCGCCTTCATCGCGAGGGGTCCGATCAGGGGCTGGTAGTAGCCCACCGAGGCGTCGAGTCCGATCGAGTTCGACAGGGATTGGAAATTGTAGCTATCGGTATTGGAGAGGCTGAACTGTGCCCCCTTCTCCCTATTGCCAACCCAGTCCACCCGCCCCCAGGTCAGGCCATGGGAGAAGCTTGCCACCGGGCCCTGTCGATCCGAACGCACCGGCGACTCGAAGCGCCACATTTGCGAGAACGTAAGACTCGGCGTGTAAACAAGCTCACCCAGAGCGCCGAAGCCATCATCCAACACGAAGCTCGTGCTCACCGAGGCCGAGTCGCTGAGATAATAGGGATCGCTGTCGTTCGAGACAGCGTCGGGATTCGTCGTCAGCCCTTGGCTTACCGAATACGTGAGCGGAAAGCCGAAGCGCCTGTCGGTGAGAGAAAAGCTCAGGCTCGTCGAACTCGCCATGGGCGTCCCGTCCGCATAGATGGTCAGCGAACTGCTCGCGCCCACCGAGGCCTGGAAGGAACCCAGAACGAAAGGCACGGAGAAACTCGTCGCGCCGCCGAAGCCCGAACGGCCGAATTGGTCGTAAGTGTAGTTGAGGTCCAGGCTCAAGGTCTGCATTGAGCCAACGAAGTCGTAATCCCTGGCCCGCACGCTCAAGAGCAGACCCGAGTTCGAATCGTAGGTGGGCTTCGGCAGGGCGATGAGGTTCCAGCTTTCCTTCACCTTGAAATGCACGGCGACAGGAACCGAACCATCGGCCCCGGCCGCCCCAGCGTCGTAGCCGACTGTAACGCTCTGGAGGGTGCGCTCGTTGAGGAGGAGCTGCCTTCGGTCCGCGAGGTAAGCGTCGAGGCTGGGCTTGTCGGCGAAACCCTTGTCCTCGGGAATGTTCACCTTGTCGCGGAGCACGAAGGCGAGGGGGCGCCCATCCACGACGAAGTCGACCGATGCGATCCTAAAGGCGAAAGCCTGGTCGGGAAGGGCCTGAGCCTCAAGGTTCCGCGCGCCGACAAGCATCGCAATAAAAACCAGGGCGGAAGAAATCCTACGAAAAACAGCCACTCAACGCTCCACGAACCCGCCCTCGTCCTGCGAGGCAAGGTTGAAATGCATACGATTGTCGCGCGGGGGCCTGACCCCCGAAACGGCCCGCTCTCCCCAGACGACGGCAAGGTCGGGCTTTTGCGTGGCGAGCCACCTTTCGGCGTCCGCGCTCTTGATGAAGACCAGCTTGTGCGTGTCACAGAGCCTTTCGATGATGAAATCGGCCGCGCTCGAACCGACGAGGACCAGGGTCCGCGCTCCGTTGAACTTGGCGCTCACGATAAAGGCTTCGATCTGGTCGCTCTTCGCGCCTACAATGCGGGCAGCCCTTTCGAAATAGCCGCCGCTTCGTCTGGCCACCTCCGCCACGCCTTCGGGCGTAAGGAGATAGCTGATGCTCTTGGCCGAGTGGCGGCGCAGGGCCAGCCATCCCCGGCCCACCAGGCGCCGCACCAGAATGTTCGTCATGCCGAGCGACAAGCCCGATGCCCGCGCCAGTTCCCTCTGGGTAAGCCGTTCCTCGGCCGACGACGCCGCCTTCACCCTTTCGAGAAGGGCGAATTCGGAATCCGTGGCAGCGGTGAGACCGACAAGACTGTTGATGGTGGTTTCGGACAAGACAACGCCTTCGCGCCGAAAAGCGCGATCGAAAAAGGACCGTGACGATCCGGACTCGGGATGCCGTCGAAACAGGCTCGCCTTCGCGCCGGATCTCTGTCGCCCCGGCGCAACCAGGCTTCCATTGATGCGAATGGAAATTCCGGCGCTACGGCGGGCAAGATTGTTCAATTCGTGAACAAGAACCTAGCACGCGGGTTTGCGAATATCAAGGCAAAAGGCCCGGGATTGTCAACTTGTAGGGAGGGACGACTTCACGTGGATAAGGGAGTCCTATACGGTTGTATAGGTAGGTGAAACCTTGCAGTTCCGGGGGCATAGACCCCCGTTTGAGCCCTATTCTCTCGCGAGCGCGATCCGGATCAACTCCCGAAAATCGGGAAAATCCCGACCGACGATGGCCTCGACGATCGCGAAATCGAGGGCGCGATAATCATGCACCGCGACATTGCGGAACCCGACCATCTTCTTGAGCGAATCGGCGAGTTCCTTCGAGATTTTTCCCTCGGCGTAGAGCAGCTAGACGACATCGATATCGGGCCATCCGAAGCCCCCTGCATCGAGGGCATCCTCGAAACGTCGACGCAACTCCTGACGCTCCGGACCGTCGAGCCGCCTTTCGGCCGCCACGGCGAAGTCGAAATCGCTCTCCTCGTTCTCGGTGCCGCTCGCCCGCGAGCCGTAGAGCCAGACGGCGTAGGGAGGCAAGGCCAATCCCTTTAGCGCGGTATCTGCAACCTCGCGAAGCCGTGCCCAATCCTCCGCTTTCATGAAGCGGCTGCCTTGACGTAACCGAGGTATTCCTTAACCTCCGGAAGCATATCGAGGATTTCCCTGCGCAGCTCGAAGGATCTGGCGTCGTTCAATATGACGAGATCTATGTCTCGCTTGAATATTTTGGCCAACCTATGATGAAAGGACAGGCGTTCCCTCATGGAAGGCGCGAGCCCCGAAAACATCACTGCGACATCGATATCGCTCATCGCCCCGAATCCGCCTTCGGCCATCGAGCCGAATAGGTAGGCGAAGGCGACCCCCGGCTCAGCCGCGAAGGCATCCCGAAGGGCAGTCGCCGTCACTTCTTCCTGTTCTTGAGTAGTTCGGCGAAGGGATTATAGGTCGTCCCGTCGTCATCCTTGCCCGGCTGCTCGCGTCGCGGTTCCCAGCTCTTTTCCGGCCTGGGGCCGCGAGGACCAGACCCGCCGCCGCCCTCTCGCGGGCGCGGTGGAGCGCCCCGCCCATCGAAGCCCGGCCGATCTCCGCGGCCCCCCGCCAGGGCTGTCTGTCTCTCCGGCGCTCCTCGACTGCCGCCCTGAGGAGCTCGCCCGCTCTCCCCGGCGCGTTCGCCGCGCTGGCTGCCCGCAGCGCCGCCCTCGCTCTTCAGGCTCAGCCCGATCCGCTTCCTCGCGATATCGAGACTAATTATGCGGAACTCCTTCACGTCGCCGACCTTGAGCACCTCGAGGGGATCCTTTACGAAGCGATCGCTCATCTCCGAAACGTGAATGAGGGCCGACTCCTTGATGCCGATGTCGACGAAGGCGCCGAAGTCGACCACGTTCTTCACCTTGCCCGTGATTTTCATCCCCTCCTGCAGGTCTTCGAACTTGACGACACCTTTGGAAAGGATGGGCTTGGGGAAGCCGTCGCGGGGATCGCGGTTGGGCTTCTTGAGCTCGAGGAGGATGTCGTCGATGGTGGTGTCACCGACATTGTATTTCTGCTTGAGGCTTGCGCGCTGCTCGTGGCTTGGATCGGCCCCCGCCTTGACGATGGGGAGAATTTCCTCGGCCAGCGGATAGTTCTCCGGATGCACCCAGCTGTTGTCGAGGGGATTGCCGCTCTCCGGAATCTTAAGGAAGCCCGCGCACTGTTCGAAGGTCTTGTCGCCGAGGCCGGGGATCGAGCGGAGCTGGTCGCGCCCCGTGATTTTCCCCTTCTCGTCGCGGTACTTCACGATCTTCTTCGCCAAGCCCCCGTTGATGCCCGACACGAAGCGCAGGATCGAATGGCTCGCCGTGTTGAGATTGACGCCGACATTGTTGACCACCGAGCCCACGACCTCGTCGAGCTGCTCCGATAGTTTCTTTTGATTGACGTCATGCTGGTAGAGGCCGACGCCGATCGACTTCGGGTCGATCTTCACGAGCTCCGCCAGAGGGTCCTGGAGTCGGCGGCCGATGGAGATGGCGCCGCGGACCGTGAGGTCGAGGTCGGGGAACTCCTCGCGGGCGATATCGCTGGCCGAGTACACGGAGGCTCCGTCCTCGTCGACCACCGTGAACTCGCAGGCCAGGGAATTCTCGCTGATCGTCGAGGCGACGAGCTCCCTCACCTCGTGGCTCGCCGTGCCGTTGCCCACAGCGATCAGCGCGATGTTGTGCTTCTTCACCGCCGCGGCGATGGCCTTCTTCGCCTCGTCGGGCTTTTGCTCCTGCATGATGAGGAAGTAGTCGAGATATTTGCCCGTCTCGTCGAGAACGGCGCACTTCGTGCCCGTGCGGATGCCCGGATCGACGCCGAGAACCCGCGTGCCCTTGATCGGCGGCTGCATCAGGAGATTCTTGAGATTCTCCGAGAAGACCTCGATGCCGTGGCCGTCGGCCGCCTCGAAGGCGTCCGAGCGGATCTCGCGGAGAACCGCGGGCGACAGCAGACGCCTGAGCCCCTCGTCGATCGCTTCCTTATGGTACCTATTGTGAATGAAGGCTCGATGGCAGAGCTCCTCGACTGCCCCATCCTCGTCGACCTCGATCTTCACCTCGAGCTCGCCCTCCCTCTCGCCGCGGTTGACCGCGAGGGTCCGGTGGGGCCTGAGCTGGTTGAGGGGCTCGGAATAGTCCCAATACATCTGATAGGTCGAAGTCTCTTTCTTCGCCTCGTCGCCCACGCCCTTCGTCACCAGATGCCCCGTCTTGAGATAGAAGGACTTCACCGCGGCGCGGTTTTCCGGGTCCTGCGACATCCTTTCGGCGACGATGTCCATCGCCCCCTGGATTGCGTCGCGGGGCGTCGCCACCGTGAGCTCCGGCTTTTCGGGGACCTCGCGCACGAAGCCCGGTGCCGCAGCCTCGACGGCCGCCTCGTCCTTCGCGAGCATCAGCTCCGCCAGGGGCCCGAGCCCCTTCTCCTCCGCGAGCATGCCCCGTGTCTTCTTCTTCTTCTTATACGGACCCCATATATCCTCGATCTCCGCCAGGGTGGCGGCCTTCTTCAAGTTGCCGAAGAGCTCCTCCGAAAGCTTGCCGAGGGCGAAAATGCCCTTGATCACCTCGATGCGCCGTTCCTCGAGATTCTTGTAGCTCTCGAAGTGATGCGCCGAATCCCGCACCTGCACCTCGTCGAGGCTGCCGGTGCGTTCCTTGCGGTAACGACTGATAAAGGGAATCGTGCAGCCCTCCGCCACGAGTGCGATCACCGCCGACACCTGCTCGGTCCGGATCGAAAGCTCCGTCGCGATGCGCCTCAAGACGCCGACCTCGTCGACCGCGAGGGCCGAAATGAATTCTTCGTTCAGTTCCATGGGGCCACGGTACGGGAAGCCGAGGCGAAATTCAAGCCGCCTCGAAACCGCCACAGGCCCTCGACTCGATCGCTTTTACTCGACAGATACGACCTGATGGTCTACCCTCCCAACATCCCGCCATCGACAAGGAGGGTCCCGTGGACAAGGAGCAAATCACCCGAAGCGCTCGATCCGCCCTCCATACAATCGTCCAGGGACGCGTCCAAGGCGTCGGCTTTCGCTACTCGGCCAGCCACAAGGCCCACTCCCTCGGCCTGACCGGCTGGGTGCGCAACCTCGACAACGGCGATGTCGAAACCTGGGCCGAAGGCAGCACCGACGCCCTGGCCGATTTCGAAGACTGGCTCGCGAGCGGCCCCCCCGGCGCCCGGGTCGACCGCGTCATCGCCCAGAAGCGCGAACCCACGGGCAACTTCGCCGACTTCGAGATTGAAGGCTGGTAAGAAAGAAGCACCGCGGTGGTGCCTTAGGCGAGGCCGGTCGCCGGCGTCTCCCTCCGCAGCTGCCCCTGCGCCACGGACCAGAGGTCCGCCAAGGCCGCCCGAACGAATAAAGGGCCAACGACTAGCGCATGATCATATGGACGCATGAACATATGAACAACCAAACATATGATTAGGCCTGCTTCGCGCCAGGCCAAAAAACCCAAGGCTCCGGCTCCCAGGCATCGGCTGCGATCCACGGGGCGGCTTCGCCGACCCCGCTCCGGGCCGGGGCTTGCGTTTTCGCGCGCATCCCTGCGCGCTCACACCGATCGTCCTCAAACAATCGGACGATCGGAGCCACGCAAGCCCTTCGAGGCTGACAATCGCCAGCCCCCGTCGACGCTTATTAACGCAAAAGCCCGGCGCAGGGCCGGGCTTTTGCGTCGAGCGATCGACGGGAGTCGAACCCGCTTCACGAGCTTGGGAAGCTCGGGTAATACCGGTATACGACGATCGCGCTGAACGGTTCCACTATAGCGGGGGCAATAAAAGTGCGTCAATAAGAACCAGCCCCGGCGGAGGTTCCTGAACATTGGCGAAAATTGAATTTGCACTGAAAAAGTGCTACTGTGCAACTTGCAGGGGTTCACATGACTAAGAATGTCACCTTGAGACTCGATGAAGAAATCCTCATACGTTGCCGGTATGAAGCAGTGGAGGCAGGGGTTTCCCTTTCGCAATGGATAGCCGACACGGTGAGCGAAAAGGTCGGGGCCCGGCAATTCCAGGAAGCGCTGCGAAAACACGCGCTCTCGATTCTGGATTCCGGGATCTCCCTCGGTGGTGAGCCCCTCGGCCGGGAAGAGGCCCATGGATCCTGAGCTGGTATTTTTCGATACCAACATTCTCTTTTACGCGCTCGATCATTCCGCGGGAGAAAAGAACGAGAGGTCTTCGGCTTGGGTCAGAAAAGCCTGGAGAGCCGAGATCGTTCCCCTGATCAGCGCCCAGGTTCTCCAGGAGCTTTTCGTCAATCTCGCGAGGAAATTGCCGGCTGCCGGCGAGGCGAAAAGCATCGTCATGGATTACCTCGCGTGGCATGTCGTAGAAAACGATAGAAGACTCTTCATCGATGCCCTTGAGGTCAAAGAACGATTCCAGCTTTCGTTCTGGGATGCCTCGATTGTCGCCGCCGCCTTAAAGGCCAAGGCGACGCTATTGATGACCGAGGACCTGACCCACGGCCAGGCTTTCGGCCCGCTGAAAGTCATGAATCCCTTTCAATAAGAACCAGCCCCGGCGGAGGGTCCGGGGCTGGGAAGTGGGGAGGGGATCGACTGAAAGGGAGGAGGGGTCCCTCGCCGAGCAGGGCCCGGCATCGATCCGATCATAGAAGTAACAACGCCAGGAGGCGCTGGTTACGCCACGTAGCTCGCCAACACCTCTGCCCTGTTCGAGAGGGTGAGTCGGCGAAGGGCCGCCTTTTCGATCTGGCGGATCCTTTCCTTGGTGAGGCTGAAGCGGGTGCCGATTTCCTTGAGGCTGAGGGGATTGCGTCCGTTGAGCCCGAAGCGCCACTCGATGACCTCGCGCTCCTTGGCCGACAGGGTCTCGAGGACGGAGTTGATGTCTTCCTTGAGATTCTGGGCGACGACATGCTCTTCGGGCGAGGTGTAGGCCGAATTCTCGATAAAATCGCCGACGGTGGAGGAGTCGCGCTCGTCGAAGACCGGGGACTCGAGCGACACGAGGTCGCGGCTCACCGCCACGAGGTCGGCCACGTGCTCGGGCTCCATCTCGAGGAGACGGGCGATCTCGCGGATCTCCTCGTCCTCGCTGCGTGCCCCCTCGAGGGTCTTGCGAGCCTTGTCTATCTGCACGAGTTCGTTGGCCCGGTTGAGGGGGAGGCGGATCATCCGCGACTTCTCGCAGATCGCCTTGAGGATGGCCTGTCGGATCCACCACACCGCGTAGGAAATGAAGTGATATCCCTTGTCGACGTCATAGCGCTCGATCGCGTTGATCAGGCCGATGTTCCCCTCGGAAACGAGATCGACGAGGGGAAGACCCTGATTCTGATAGCGCTTGGCGACATTGACGACAAAGCGGAGATTCGAGGTGACCAGTTTGTCCTTGGCGGACTTGTCGCCCGTCGCGGCGGCCCTGGCGTAGCGATCCTCTTCCTCGCGGGAGAGGAGGGGAATGCGGTTTATCTCTTTCAGATAGATGGAAAGGACATTGTCATCTGAAGGGCTCGAAGAACTGCGATTAGCGGAGCGGATCATTGGAACCTCCAATCGCTCTATACAAAGCAGGTTCCGTGCCAATCGCTAGAAAAACGAGAGCGATCCACTCGACCCCTCGCGATCCCCTCGACTACTAGGCTACTATTTACTTATTTGCCAATCATTTACAATTTTACGCTCGGTGAACTTGAGTGCGTCGTGAATCGCCGTTCCGCTCCCCATCAATCTTCACCTGCCGACCTGAACGCCCGCTTTTTCGGGAGGGCCGCATCCATTTCGCCCACCTGGCGGCGTCGAGCCCCTATGACTGCCTCATTTTGAAACAGTCTGCGCCCAGCCAGCTCGAATTGTGTCGAATTGCCTCAATCGCCGAGTTCGAGGGGGCTTTTAGTCCTCCCGCAACACTTGCAATAGGGGAGACCGGAGCCGCAGGGGCAGCGATCCGTCGCCTTGACCCGCTTCCCTCGCTTGAAATCCACCCTCATCGGGTCGGAGCAACTCGAGGAGGCGGGACCGCCGGGCCCGAAGGCGGCCCGCTCCGAGGCGGGGAAGGCTCGTCCTCCGAGGCCGACGGGTCGCGGGAAGGCCAGCTTCGAGGCCTTGAAAAGCGCAAGTCGTTCCTCGACGTCGAGCTCCTCGAGGCGCCCCGAATGCCTAATATCCACCCAGGCCGCGGCGATGGTCCTTGTCACGAGATCCTTTTCCGTCGCTGCCGCGAATCGCCGCCCCGGCCGCGAGGCGAGGTAGGTGCAGGCTTGTATCGAATAAAAGGCCCAAAAATCGTCGAGCTCCCGCGTCGCCCGCCTCGGCATCCCATAGGCGTTCACGCGCCGCACATAGACGTCACGAGCCAGACCGCGGGGCCTGAGCTTTTGCGCCGAGGCGAGGCTCTTGATGGCGAGATCGCTGCGGTCGAGTTGAAGGAGGGCGACGGCCAGCCAATACAGGCGCCGGGCCAGCTCCACCTTGTCGAGGGCGGGACAGCCCTGCACGGCCTCCCGCAGGGGCTCCAGAGCCCTGTCCGGCCGGTGCCGTGCCAACTCCCGCAAACCGGCCTTGATCGCCGCGTCGCGGGTCGCGGGAACCTGCCCGCTCATCCTCCTCGCCATGGGTTCAAGGTAGCCAGCAAGGGCCGCAAAGGCAAATTTAACAAGGATTTAATGACCTGCGTCAGGCCTCCTTCGACATGAGGAGGACGAAGCTCCGCCCCGCCAGGAGATAGGAGTTCTGTGGGCTCAGGAATTCCTCCTTCCCCTGGCTCGCTATGTCGAGGGGGCTCGGCAGGGAGCTGTCGATCACGCGGGCCCAATGCTTGCCCCGCGCGGGGGCGTGGAGGACGAAGTGCCGCGACTCGGGCCAGGCGTTGCAGAGGACGAGAAAGTCGTTGTCGTCGCGATCGGCTACGATGTCCGCTCGGGCCCCGTCGATGCGCCAGGCGAGGAGTCGCTCGATGCGCGCCCAGTCGGGGCTCTGCCCCTTGTCGTCATACCAGACGATGTCGGGTATCGCGTTGTAGTCGCCGTCCTTCCCGGTGAAAAACTCGGGGCGACGGAAGGCGGGATGCCGCAACCTGAAGGCCACGAGCTCCCGGACGAAGCGGAGAAAGCCGAAATTGCGCTCGGCGAGCCCGAAATCATACCAACTGATTTCGTTATCCTGGCAATAGGCGTTGTTGTTGCCGCCCTGGCTCCGGAGGAACTCGTCGCCCCCGAGGAGCATCGGCGTGCCGATCGACAGGAGGAGGGTCGCCGCGAAATTCCGCGCCTGCCTCTCCCGAAGCTCCTCGGTTGACGCGGGGGCCCCATCGCCCTCGAAGCCGTGGTTCCAGCTCAGGTTCGCGTCGTGTCCGTCACGATCGCCCTCGCCGTTCCGCGCGTTGTGCTTCCTGTCGTAGGAAAGGAGGTCGCGCAGGGTGAAGCCGTCATGGCTCGTGATGTAGTTGATCGAATGGAAGGGCTTGCGCCCGTCGCGGAGGTAGAGGTCGCTCGAGCCGGTGACCCTCGTGGCGAGACCCTGGACTGCCCGCTCGTCGCCTCGCCAAAAACGCCGGAGATCGTCGCGATAGCGGTCGTTCCATTCCGCCCAGCGACCGCCGGGAAACCAGCCCACCTGGTAGGCTCCGCCCGCGTCCCAGGCCTCCGCGATGATCTTCGTATGTCTGAGTAGCGGGTCCTCGGCGATCTCCTCGAGGACCGGCGGATTCTCGAGGAGCTTTCCGTTCTGGTCCCGCCCGAGGATCGAGCCCAGGTCGAATCGAAAGCCGTCGACGTGCATCTCGGCGACCCAATAGCGGAGACAGTCCATGATGAGGGAACGCACCACCGGATGATTGCAATTGAGCGTATTTCCGCAACCCGAGTAATTGCGATAGAAACGCTTGTTCTCGTCCAGGATGTAGTAGATCGAGTTGTCGAGACCGCGAAAGGAAAGGGTCGGCCCCTGCTCGTTCCCCTCGGCGGAGTGGTTGAAGACGATGTCGAGGATGAGCTCGATGCCCGCGGCGTGAAGCTCCCTCACCATGTACTTGAATTCGGCGACGGGCGCCCCCGCCTCGGTCCTCGAGGCATAGCCCGCCTTGGGCGCGAAAAAGGCCAGGCTCGAATAGCCCCAGTAATTCCTGAGCCTCTCGCCGGTCTCCGGATCGCGGCGCATCAACTCGTGCTCGTTGAACTCCTGCACGGGCAGGAGCTCGAGGCTCGTGATCCCGAGGGACTTCAGGTAGGGAATCGATTCGACGACGCCCCGGAAGCTCCCCGGATGCTCGACCCGCGAACTCAGATGCCGCGACAGCCCCTTAACGTGGGTTTCGTAGATCACGCAGTGCCGGAGCGGATAATTGAGGGGACGATCGCCCTTCCAATCGAATTCGTCGGAGATGACCACGCATTTGGGTATCGAATCCGAATTCTCGGCATCGGACCAGGAAAGGTCGAGCTCAGGCGATTCCGGATCGAAGGCCCTCGCCGCGGCGAAATTCCAGGCGGGTGTCGCCGAAAGGGCCTTGGCATAGGGATCGATGAGGGACTTGTGGCGGTTGAAGCGAAGCCCCCGCATCGGAATGTAGGGCCCCTCCGCCTTCCAGAGGTAAAGGGCCCCCGCCCGCAGACCGGCGACGAAAACATGCCAGATATCGCCCGTTCGGTTGTGCTTGGGATCGAGGCGAAACTCGAGCTCGGGCTCCCCATCTTCCGCCCTCGCGTAGATCGTGAGGATCAGCGATTCGGCGTTGCGGGAGAAGATCGCGAAATTCACCCCCTCGGTCGAGGGACGGGCCCCGAGGGGAAGGGGTGAACCGGGAAGAAGTACGTAGAGGTGCGACGACACAGTGCAACTATAGCCGCCAGCCCGCCCTGCGTCACGCTCCCCCTACATCGCCATGCCGCCGTCGACCTTCAGTACCTCGCCGGTGACATAAGAGGCGAGATCGCTCGCGAGGAAGAGGGCCGCCTTGGCGATCTCCTCCGGGCTTCCCGAACGGCCGAGGGGAATGCTTTCCATCAGCTTGACGCGGGCCTCGGCGCCGATCTGGTCGGTCATCGAGGTATCGATGAAACCGGGAGCGATGGCGTTCACGCGCACGCCCCGGCTCGCCACCTCCCGCGCGAGACTCTTGGTAAAGCCGATGAGTCCCGCCTTGGAGGCCGAATAGTTCGTCTGCCCCCCGTTGCCCGTGATGCCAACGACGCTCGACAGGTTGATGATCGAGCCCGTACGCGCCTTGATCATGTGCCGCGCCGCCACCCGGCAGACCAGGAAGGCGCTCGTGAGGTTCGTCGCCATGACCGTCTCCCAGTCCTCGAGCTTCATCCTGAACACCAAACCATCGCGGGTCACGCCGGCATTGTTCACGACGACGGCAGGAACCCCGCCCTCGGCGACGACCTTCGCGATGGCCGCCTCTACCTCGGCTTCCTTGGCGACATCGCAGGCGATCCAGCGCACCGAGCCCCCCGCGCCCGCCCCTGCCGCAAGCCCGGCCGAATCTTCGGCCTCGCTCCGCGAAAGATAGAAGACCTTCCCGCCCTGGGCCGCGAAGAGGGCCACGATCGCTCGACCGATGCCCTTGGAGCCGCCGGTCACCACGCAGACCTTGTCCTTCAACATAGCTTCCATATTTCAGCTCCTCACAGCGAAACAGCGGCGATTTCGGCAAGCTTGCCGAGGGGCTCGCAGGGAATGTCCGGATTGACGGCCTTCCACAAACCGGCGAGAACCGTGCCTGGGCCCGTCTCGAAACACTGGTCGAAGCCTGCCTCGACGATCGAAGCCTCCTCGGCGATCCAGCGCACGGGACTCACCACCTGCTCGACACAGAGCTTCTTCGCCTCCGCCCCGCTTTCGATTCGCCGCCCCGTCACATTCGAAAAGACGGGGATCTTCGGATCGGAAAAGACCACATCCGACACGAGCTCGGCGAAACCGTCGCGGGCATAACCCATTATGGGCGAATGGAAGGCCCCGGACACCTTGAGCCTGATCGCCCGCTTCGCGCCCGCTTCCTTGCAGGCAGTCTCCGCGGCGGCCACATCGGCCTCCGTGCCGGAAATCACGCACTGGGACGGGCTGTTGTAATTCGCCACCCATACCTGCTTGAGGCCTGCCCCGGCTATGGCCTTTTCGATGCCCTCGGGGGCCAAGGCAAGGATTGCGCTCATGGTCGAGCCGCCCGAGCGGAGTCCCGCCTCGTCCATCAGCCTGCCTCGCTCCGCGACAAGGCGGAACATGTCGGCGAGCCCGACGACCCCCGCCTCGGCGAGAGCCGGCCATTCGCCGACCGAAAAGCCCGCGCAGCCCAAAGGCAGGATCGCGTGCTCCCGAGCCGAAAGGGCCGCCGCCGCCTCGACGACGGCCATGGCTATCTGCGTATTGCGCGTCTGCTTGAGCTCGTCCTCGCTACCCTCGAAAATCAGCTGCCGAAGGTCGATCTTCGCCGCATCCGAAGCGAGTTCGAAGAGCTCGCGGACGGCCTTGCTCGTCTCGTAAAAGTCCTTTCCCATGCCGATGTACTGGGCACCCTGGCCGGGAAAGAGAAAGCAGGTCTTCATGAGTTCCTCCTCGCATCATGCGATTTTAAGTATGATTTACAAAATCACGAAAAATGTAAAGCCACGGTAGTGTTACAATGGATTACTTCATGGACAAGAAAAAAGGTAGAGAAACAAGCCGCCGTATCGCGGCTGCTCTCAGAGACATCCCCTCCGGCGAAGTTTCGACCTACGGCGATGTCGCTCATGCCGCGGGCCTTGCCAACGGAGCCAGGCAGGTAGTCCGCCTTCTGCATAGCAGCGCCGAAAGGGAAGACCTGCCCTGGCATAGAATTGTGCGCAAGGATGGAAGCATCGCCCTCCCGGAGGGCGGTGGCTTCGAGCTGCAGAAGGCCTTGCTGACAAGCGAAGGAGTAGAAGTAGACGCCTCAGGCCGCGTCGACCTCGGTCAATTCGGCCATCGGTTCCTGTCCGGCTCGGCCTCAGGCCGCGCTTAGCCTCTTCGCCAAGCCCTCGCTCCGAAGGCAGTAAAGCCGGAACTGAAAAGGGACTTTTCGAAAGGGCCATAGAGCAGGGGCAGGTCGACTATGATGAGGGCCCCCTCGTTGCCGCCGAGTTCCGACGTAAGTCTTTCGATCAACGACCGCGCGAGGCCCATGGCTCGGAACTCCGGGTCGACAGCCAGGAAGAATATCCGTCCTACGGCCTGACCGGCTTCGAATTCACGTCGGCCGGCGGCTCCCCCGATGGCTCCGCCCTCCCCATCCTCAACCCAGACGCCCATCCAGTCGTCACCCTCGAGTTCGGCTCGCGCAAGACGCATCTCCCTTGCCGCAATCGCAGCCGGCGCATCGGGGGCTATTTCTGCCCCAACCTCGCCGAGGAGACCGAGCATGGCCTCGCGGGCGGCCGAAGCCAAACCCGACGAGTAGCCGAGGTCGCTCGCGACAAGGTCCGTCGAATCTTCGGGTTCGGCGCCGAGCCGCTCGAATCCCTTGGCTTCGCGAAGCTCGTCATACCATTCGCGTATGACTCGTCCCATGACGCTCGCCTTGTTTTCGCGAAAGGATTTTTCGATATCGGGATAGGGGACGAGTGCCGCCTTGAAAGCCTTGAAGACACCCCGGCCATGGGCGAGGGACTCATGAAGCGCGCGCCTGGCCGTTGGCTGCCTGACACGGCTTGCGAAGGCCTCCATCATTTTGAAACCCTCGCGCGGACTCCAATCGGGCACAGGCGCCGTCTCGGGCTTTGGAACATCGACCTGATCGCCGTCTTCGCAGGCTTCGGCGCGAGCGATAAGGTGGCCGGTCTCCACCTCCACCATCCAGGCCCCATCCTGGTCTTCCATCGCGAATATGATGTCATCGACGACATCCCGGGTTAGTTCGAACATGCAGCCCTCCGACAAGCGCGAAGTTTCGGTCCTCTCCGCGCCTTGCCCCTAAGATCGCTCAGCGAAGGCCAACAATCAAACGAAGAGCAACGCCGCGGCTTTGCCGGTCATGGTGTCTCCTGGCCCTCGGGCGGGTTTCGCCGAAAAGGCCCGTCGGTATATCATCGAGGTCGACCAAACCTTCAGCTACCGGAGCAGCCAATGGCGCATTGCCTCGTACCCTCCGCCGAGGAAATCCTCGATCGTGAATACCCCGTGCTCGACCACGGCTTTGTCCGTCTTGTCGACTACCTCGGCGGGGACGCCCGCATCGTGCAAGCTGCCCGTGTCTCGTATGGCGAGGGAACGAAAAGTTATCGCGAGGACCAAGGGCTCATCGACTACCTTCTCCGCAACGAGCATACCTCGCCTTTCGAGCAGGTCATCCTCACCTTCCACGTCAAGCTGCCCATCTTCGTCGCCCGCCAATGGGTTCGGCACCGAACGGCGCGCTTGAACGAGGTCTCGGGCCGCTACTCGGTGATGAAGGACGAGTTCTACCGCCCTGCCCCCGAAGATCTCGCCAAACAGAGCTCGAACAACAAACAGGGAAGAGACCCAAGCCCCCTCGATTCGGCCGAAGCGGCCGCGGTTCTCGCACGCTTCGAAGAAGGCCAAAAGACGGCCTACGGCGAATACGCCTCGCTTATCGAAGACGGACTCGCCCGCGAGTTGGCGCGCATCAACCTTCCCCTCTCGCTCTATACGGAATGGTACTGGCAGATCGACCTTCACAATCTCTTCCGCTTCCTTTCACTTCGTCTTGATCCCCATGCCCAGCTCGAAATCCGCAAGTACGCCGAAGTCATGCTCGATATCACGCGCCGCGTGGCCCCAGCCGCCTGTGCGAGCTTCGAGAATCACCTGCTCGGCGGCCTGCGTTTTTCGAGGTCCGAATTGGCGGAACTGAGAAGAAGGCTCGGAACCATTGCTCCGGAGGAGTCGGACGACATGAAGCGTGAAAGGAACGACTCGCTCGCCGGTCGCGATCTCGAACGCTTCGAAACAAAGCTCAATACAGGGCGGCAATCCTGATCTGGTGTTAGGAACGCAGATACTTCTCTTCGCCCATCGCGTTCAGAATACCGGCGTCGATTGTCTCACCTTCGCCGTTCTTCACGCTCCCCTTGAAGGTCCCGAAGGGCCCGTGCCAGTCGCTTTCGAGGATGCCCACGTGGAAGCTGATGTCGTTGTGGGCGCGGGGCGTGAAGACGAGGTCGACGAGGCCTTCCGTGTCCTGAATCACCCAATCGTTCTTATACCCCTCGGCCCGCGAGATGCGCACCTGCGGAAGGGCGAAAAGGCGATTGCCGATCCAGAGGCTGTTCTCGTTGAAGCGGGAACTTTCTTTGGCGGGGTTGGCGGCGAGGCTGAGGCCGATTCTCCTGCCCTTGGCGTCGAAGCCAAAGCCTCCAACCGAATCGTAATGCAGGCCGAAGGGATAATAGCCTTTATGATCGTCGAAGAGGGCCGAAGCCTTCGCGCCGTCGAAGCGATGGACGGCTCCCGACGTTTCGAAGAAGCCTTCCATCGGCGTGAGCGCCTTTGTCGTATACATCGCGCGATTGCGGCCCAGGGGTAGCACGGCCGTGCTCGGCGCTATGACTTTCGCGGAACAACCTAAGAGGAATTCGCCGTGAAAACCGGGATTCCCCTTGCCGGGTTTCCAATTCACGGTCACGGAGGCCTTTTCCTGGGGTAAGTCGAAGTCGATGTCGAGCCGCGCATGCCTTCCGTGATAGGCGCTATGTGATACTCCGAGCTTTTCGCCGATATGGATGACGGAGCCCGGCATGATCCTAAGAAAGCCCTGGCGCTCTCCCGTCTCGCGGTTCCAGACGCGGAAAAAGGCGATTGAGAAGAGTTTTGCGTTGTAGAGGGCGGCAATGAAGGACCAGCTCGCGTCGCCCATCAGCACGGCCCGCCATTCCTTGAGCCGCCAGGTCTTCACCCAGCGAGGGAGTTCGACGCGCCAGAGTTTCCGCGCGTCGAGGAAATTGATCTTCTCGAATATCCCGCCGAAGCGTCCCACCGCGAAGGCGCCGTCCGTGACGGCCTCCTTGGGCGCTCCGGGAAGGCTCTGCCCCATCAGCGGGCTTTGCCCGGCATAAGTCCGCGTTCGTAGAGTAGCCACAGAGCCTGGGTTCCCTTGTCCGCGAAACCCTCCGCCTGGAGGATTTCGAAGAGGCCCTCGGCAAGCCTGAGGCCCGGGAGGTCGAGTTGCATGGCCGCCGCCGATTCAAGGGCGATGCGAAGGTCTTTGAGGAAGTGCTTTATGTAGAATCCGGGCTCGAAGTTGCCGTCGAGCATTTTGGGTACGAGGTTGGCGAGCTGCCAGGAGCCTGCCGATCCCGATCCGATGCTTTCAAGGACCCTGCGCGGATCGAGGCCGGCCCTCTTGGCGTAGCTTATCGACTCGACGGCGCCGAGGAGGCTCGCCGCGATGGCGATCTGGTTCGCCATCTTCGTATGCTGGCCCGAACCGGGCCCGCCCTGGAGCACTATGGTCTTGCCTAGATGGCCGAAGAGGGGCTTGGCCGCCTCGAAATCGCCTATCTCGCCGCCCACCATGATGGTAAGCGTCGCGTTCTTTGCGCCGATGTCGCCGCCGGAGACAGGGGCGTCGAGGGCGCCGAGCCCCTTCGCCTTGGCTGCCGCGGCGATACGTGCCGCGAGATCGGGTCTCGAGGTGGTCATGTCGACGAGAATGGCTCCGGGTAAGGCGTTTTCGATGATGCCCCGAGGGCCGAAGTAGACTTCCTCGACGTCGCTCGGATAGCCGACCATGGTGATGAGGATCTCGCATTTTCTCGCGACCGCCACGCGATCGTCTTCCCAAACCGCCCCGGCGGCGACGAGGTCATCGGCCCGCGATCTCGTGCGCGTATGTACATGGACCTCATAGCCGGCCTTGAGCAAGTGTCCCGCCATGCTGCCGCCCATGACGCCTGTGCCGATGAATCCCACAGCTTTCTTTCCAGCCATGTCTTTCTCCTCGCTTCTAAGGTTTCCTAGTATCTCCTATCCGCCCGTCTTGCGCGAGGGGGAAGGGCAAGTCTATCTTGATCCTACCTGTGGAGGTGCTTCGGCCCGGCGTCGCCGGGCTAAAGCGAAAAGGGAAGGCGGTGAGAATCCGCTGCAGCCCCCGCTACTGTATGCGCCTCGCTCGAATGCCGTAATCACGGCGCGAGACGAGGCTCGGAACATGACCACTGGGCTCGGGCCCGGGAAGGGTTCCGCCCGCGACTGTCGGTCGCGCGCAAGCCAGGAGACCTGCCTCCGCTCCATTCTTGCATCCGACTTCTCGGAGGGAGGAGGAGGGCCATGCGGTCACGTCCTGCACGGTTCCTATGCGGCGTCTTGCTTATCGCCGCTTCGTTCGCGTCGGCGGCCCAAGCTCAGCCGAAGGCTCTGCGCCATTTCGGTCTCGCGAGCGCCGCGACCTTTTCGATCGTTTATTACCAGGGATTCAAACTCGTCACCGTCCCCAAACCCTGGCCTGGGGCGACCTCGGGCTTCTCGTATCTTCTGTACAAAAAGGGTGGGCCGATCCCGGCCCCTTCCCTGTTCCCGCAAGCCCGTCGCATCGCGACGCCTGTTAGCCGCGTCGTTTCCTTTTCGACGAGCTACATCCCTTCGATCGTCACCCTCGGCGAAACGGATAGCATCGTCGGGCTCGATTCCGCCGCCTGGGTCTACGATCCGACGGTGAGGGCTCGGGTCGCGGCCGGCTCCGTCATCGAGGTAGCCCGCAACGCCGTGCCCGATGTCGAGAAAATCATCGCCCTGACGCCGGACGCCGTCTTCACCTACGGCATGGGCAACGAGTGGGACAGCCACCCCAAGCTCGTCGAGGCAGGTCTGCCTGTCGTCATCGACGGGGAGTGGAACGAAAACGATCCCCTCGCGCGAGCCGAATGGAGCGTCTTCATCGCCGCCTTCTACGACAAGGAAGAGCAGGCGGAAGCCCGTTTTCTCAAGGTTCGAGCCAACTATCTCGCCCTCAAGGCCAAGGCGGCCGCAGCAGCATCCACGTCGCCGAAGGTGATCAATAACGGGCCCTTCCAGGGGACCTGGTACGTTTCCGCGGGCGACAGCTTCATGGCCCGAATGCTCGCCGACGCCGGCGCTTCCTATGCGTGGGCCGATAGCCGCGGCACCGGCTCCCTCGCCCTCACGGTGGAGGCCGTCTACCAAAAGGCCCTGTCCGCCGATGTTTGGCTCAACCCCTCGCTCGAGGCCAAGAGCGTTGCCGACGTGATCGCCCTCGATCCTCGGTTCGCCAGCCTCCCACTCGTTAAAGCCGGCAAGGTGTGGAACTCCAATCTCAGGATGAGTCCCTCGGGGGGCAATGACTACTTCGAATCGGCGGTAATCCGCCCCGACGAGGCCCTGGCCGATCTCGTGACGATCTTCCATCCGGAGCTCCTCCCGAATCACGTCTTCGTCTGGTACAGGAAGCTGGGCGAGTGACGAGGCAGAGATCGGCATGAGTATGGGCAGTACGGTGGCGGCGCACGAGGAGGCGGCACGCGAGGAGGCGGCGCGCTCCAAACGTATACTCCTCACGGCCTTGGGTATCCTTTGCCTTGCTCTTTTCGTCGTCGATCTTGCGGCCGGATCGGTCCGCATTCCTCCCCTTCGTATTCCCGCCATACTCTTCGGCGGCGATGACAATCCGGCCTGGGTCGCAATCGTTCGTATCTTTCGACTCCCTAAGGCCATCACCGCCCTGGTCGGCGGCGCCTCCCTCGCGGTCTCCGGGCTCATGCTCCAAACCCTCTTTCGCAACCCTCTCGCAGGTCCCGACTCCCTCGGCATCGGCGCCGGCGCCAGCGTCGGTGCCGGTATCGTGGTAATTCTCGCGGGCGGAGCCGGATCGGCCTTTCTCGGAGAACTCGGACTCGCCGGCTATTCGGCCCTCGCCCTCGCCTCAGCCCTCGGAGCGACCCTCGTCCTCCTCGTCATTCTCGCCATTTCGCGGCGCTTGGCAGGGACCGCGTCCCTGCTGATCACAGGGATTCTGGTCGGCTATTTCGCCGGCTCCATCCTCGCCCTCATGGTCTTCTTCGCCTCGCCGCAGAAGGTCCAGGTCTATCTCGGTTGGACCTACGGTTCCTTCGCCGGCGTCACGATGGGCAGAATTCCCGTCCTCATCGGAGGCTGCCTCCTCGGTTTTATCGCCCTCGGGACCTCGCCCAAGGCCTTCGACGCCCTCGTCCTCGGCGACCGCGGGGCCGAAAGCGTCGGCATCGACGTGCGGCGTCTCCGGCGCAGGATCATCGTGGCCTCGGCCATCCTGGCTGGCGTCGTCACCGCCTTCTGCGGCCCGATCGCCTTCCTCGGAATCGCCGCGCCACAGGGGGCCCGGCGTCTGTTCCGCTCGAGCGCCCACCGAATACTTCTGCCCGGCTCCGCCTTCCTCGGCGCCTTTTTCGCCCTCCTCGCCGACATCTTGTCGCAGGCCGCGCCGGGCGGCATCGTCCTGCCCCTCAATCCCCTTCTCGCCCTCCTCGGCGCCCCCCTCATCCTTTCCATCGTCCTTCGTTCCCGATCATCGGAGGGGCGCTCATGAGCCTCCTCGCGGCTACCTCCCTCGATGTCGGCTACCCCGCCGGCCGCGGCTCTCGCGCAGGTCGGAGGTCATTCGGCGATCGGATCGTCTTCGCGAATCTCAACCTGAACGTGCCCGCCGATCGCTTCATCGTCCTCCTCGGTCCCAACGGCTCCGGCAAGTCCACCCTCATTCGGAGCCTTTCGGGGATGCAGCCGATCATGGGAGGCTCGGTCGAAGTGCAGGGCAGGCCCCTGTGGAGGCTCGCTCCGAGCGAGAGAGCGAGGCTTCTCGCCTTGGTCCTCACCGAGCGCTTCGATTCGGGCTGGTTCGACGTCTTCGATATCGTCGCCTTCGGACGCTTGCCATATGAGGGGCTTGGCGAGGAAGTCGGCCCGGAAGACAGCCGCATCGTCCGCGAAAGCCTCGAGGAGGTCGGCATGGCCGACTTCGAAAAGAGGCTCTTCGCCGAGCTGTCGGATGGAGAGCGGCAGAAGATCCTCATCGCCAGGGCCCTTGCCCAGGCGACCCCCCTCCTCATCCTCGACGAACCGACGGCCTTCCTCGACGCCCCGGCCCGGAGCGAAATCTTTCATCTCCTGCGAAAACAGGCCCGAAGCGGCAAGGGCGTCCTCATGTCCACCCATGAGGTCGATCTGGCCCTCCGCGAAGCCGACGAAGTCTGGCTCGTCGACCGCAACAAGGGGCTCGTCATCGGCTCTCCGGAGGAACTCGTGCTTTCGGGGGCAATCGGCGCCGCCTTCGACGGCCCCGAGCTCAGTTTCGACGCCGCCACCGCCCGTTTCGTGGCGCCCTCGGCCGCCCCTCGCTCCTCGGTCGCCGTTTCCGGCGACGACGCGGTGGGCCTCGCCTGGACCGTCAGGCTCGTCGAACGCCTCGGCATGAGTCTCGACGAAGGGCCCCGTGGCTACGATGCCGAACTGCACATCAAGACTATCGGCCCCGCCCATGCCGACGCTCGCTTAAAGCAGGCCCACCGAAGGCTTGATCGCCAATTCGTCTGGAAAGCCTTCACCCGAGACGACGAAAGGGAAATATCCCTCTCGACCCTGGCTGAAGTGGAAGCCTTTCTCCGAGCCCTCGTCAGCCCAGCTCCATGACCGAATCGAGGCCCCGGTGGAGACCGCGGAGACCCCCGACCTTGCGAATCGCGAGGAGGGCTCCCTCGACATAGGGCTCGGCCCCGCTCCCCGCGTCATGGCGAATCGACAGCCTTTGATCGGGCATTCCGAAGATGATTTCCGCCGAGATGGAATAACCGGGCAGCCGAATCGAATGAATCTGCGAACCCGAAAGCCTCGCTCCCCTCGCCTCGATTGACCCCTGGGTCACTTCCAAGGGAACGGTAAGCGACGATGGCCCACACCGCTCGAGCCTCGAGGCAAGTTCTCTCGTCGTTCCGCTCGGCGCATCGGGCTTCGAATCGCTCGCATAGTCGATAATTTCCCACTGCGGGATGTAGCGGGCCGCCATCTCGGCGAATTTCTGGAGGAGGACGACGGTGAGGGCGAAATTGCCCACGGCCAGGACGGCCTTCCCGGTCTTCGAGGCGCGATCGGCGATTTCCGCATAATCGGCTTCCGTCAACCCGGAGGTGCCAATGACAACCGACGCTCCATGGTCGAGGGCGATAAGGCAATTGGCCTTGGCAACCTCCGGGCTTGTGTAATCGAAATAGACTTCGCAGCCTTCGGCAAGGGCCTCTTCGACCCCGGCGTAAACCGAAACATCCAAGCCTCGCGATCCGCCCGTCCCCTCAGCCCCATCTCCCCCGCCCAATACCTCGCCCAGCCTTCGCCCGGCGTGACTGCGGGAAACAGCGGCCGCAAGCTTGAGATCATCGGATCGGCCGATCCCCTTCGCCAATGCGGAACCCGCCCAGCCCGTCGCCCCGGCGAGACACACACGAATAGCCATCACCTTCTCCTCGCACAGGCCTCGAATGAAATCCTCATCCGAATTTGTAGCCGAAGCGCCGCAACATCGCTTGACGATCGGCCTTGTCGGCCTCCGCCTCGACGCCGAGGGGCGAATTGCCGTCGATGACGCCGAGAATTCCCGCCGAGGCTCCTTCACCCTCCCCTTCGCGAGCGACGATCAGCGAAAGTGGGTTCGCCGTCGCCGCGAAAATGTGGCAGACCTCGGGGCATGCCTTGATCCGGTCGAGAACATTGATCGGATAGGCGCCTGGCCCGATAATGAGATAGAAGGTATGGCCGGCTCCGCTCGCCTTCGCGCAGGCTATGGCCTCCTGTACAATCTTCGTATCGCTGCCTTCATGGCGAATGAGCCGTACGCCGGAGGCCTCGTTGAAGGCCAACCCCCATTTTGCCCCCGGCACCGAGGAGGCCATGATCTCCCCGATATCCTCCACGGTCTTGATGAAGTGCGACTGGCCCACGATGATGTTGGATCCCTCGCTCCACAAAAGCTTCACGATGTCGATAGTCATAGTGCTTCCTTTCTATACGCTCGATGTGCCGATCAATGACCGTAGCCCCGCGCTGCCGCGACGGCCCTGTCCCAACGCGCCAATATCCTCTCCCGCGTGGTTCCGTCCATAGCCGGCTCGAAGGAACGCCTGCGCCTCCAGTTGCGCGCCACATCAGCCTGCCCCGCCCAAAAGCCCGCGGCGATGCCCGCGAGGTAGGCCGCGCCAAGGGCTGTCGTCTCCTGCACCTCGGGCAAGACCACCGACCGTCCCGTCACGTCAGCCTGGAATTGCATGAGGAAGGAATTGGCCGAGGCCCCGCCGTCGGCCCGTATCGATGCGATGTCGCGGCCGAAGTCCTTCTGCATGGCGACCAGAAGATCGCGCGATTGGAAGGCGATCGACTCGAGGGCGGCTCGCGCGATATGGGCCCGCGAGCTTCCCCGGGTCAGGCCGACGATGGCGCCGCGGGCCTCGGCGTCCCAGTAGGGCGCCCCAAGGCCGACGAAGGCCGGAACGACGACGACCTCGCCCGAATCGGGCACCGAAAGAGCGAGGGCCTCGCTTTCGGCGGCGTCCTGAATCAGGCCGAGTTGATCGCGGAGCCATTGGATCACGGCCCCCGCTACAAAGACCGATCCCTCGAGGGCGTAGGTATAGCCGCCCGATCCGGCCCCCGGTCCGAGATCCCAAGCTACCGTCGTGAGCAACTTGTTTGCAGAAGGCACGGGAAAGGCCCCCGTGTTCATCAGGGCGAAACAACCCGTTCCGTAGGTAACCTTGGCCTCGCCCGGCTCGAAGCAGGCTTGGCCGAAGAGGGCCGCCTGCTGGTCTCCAGCCACCCCGGTCACGGGGATCTCGATGCCGAAGAGTTCCTTCTTCGTCCTCCCGTAGCCCGTCGCGGATGAACTCGGCACCACTTCGGGAAGGATGGAAGCCGGAATCCCAAAAGCCTCGAGGAGTTCCTCGTCCCAGCGGCCCTGTCTAATATTGAAGAGAAGGGTTCTGCTCGCGTTCGTCGGGTCGGTGCGATGGAGGCCGGTTAAATTCCAGATCAGCCATGAATCGACCGTGCCGAAAAGGAGCTCGCCCCTTTCGGCCCGCACGCGGAGCTGGGGATCATTTTCGAAAAGCCACATGAGTTTCGTCGCCGAGAAATAGGGGTCGAGGACGAGGCCTGTCTTCTGCGCGACCTTGTCGGAGAGCCCCTCTTCGCGAAGGCGTTTGCAGATATCGGCGGAACGCCTGCATTGCCATACGATGGCCCGATGCACGGGGCGGCCACTGGCCTTTTCCCAAAGGACCGTGGTCTCCCTCTGGTTCGTGATGCCGATCGCCGCGATTTGCGAAGCCTCGATCTGTGCCGCCGCTATGGCACCCTTCGCGGTTTCGTACTGGCTCTTCCAGATATCCTCGGGCTCATGTTCGACCCAACCGGGTCTCGGGAAATGCTGCTCGAAAGGTTGTTGTTTCGCCGCTATCACGGTTCCGGCATGGTTGAAGACGATGGCCCTCGAGGAAGTCGTCCCTTGATCGAGGGCGAGCACATAGTTCTCTTTGGCCGACATGGGCTTCCTTTCGCGCCCGGCTTCGAGGGCGGCTTTCGATCAGATGAGAATTCTCGATTCGAGATAGAGGCCGAATCTTAGGCTCGCCGCCAGGTCGCTCTGGGTATCCGTTGGCTGGCCCGCCGCGGCGACATAGCGATTCCAGTCGAGGGTACCGACGAGGCGCCAGTCATCCTGCCCCAATTTGAACTCGAAGGGGGCCCAGGCAATGCCCGCGCTGCCAAGGACTCCACCTTCCGCCGTGTAGCTTCGCGTGCCCGACGAGACGCTCAGCCTCGGCTGTCCCAGGGTGAAGACCGGCCCCGCGTAAAAGCGAAGGTGGCGGTCTATGCCGAAGGAAAGTTGGAAGGGCAGGCGAAAGACGCCGAGGGAAACGTCCCAGCTCGGGGCGACCTGGATTCCCGGTTCGACGCCCCAGATAGGATAGACAAGATTGGCGGAAAGCCCGAAGCCGCGACCGAGATTGTCGGCGCCGAAGAGGGGCCCTCCGCCGAGGCCGAGAAGCAAGCCGAGATAGCCCGCGGGGGTAATGAGGCGGCCCCCGCCCGCGTAGGCCTCGGCCCAATATGGATCGTCGAGGGAGGATTTGATGACGCCCGTGCGCTGACCTTCGGAGGCCGCGTTGATAAAAATATCGTCCCCGGCGTAAATTCCGACATGGGCGAGCGGTCCCGTCGTATTGAAGAAGACGAGGTCGCCGGGTTCGAGTCGCTCTCGATTGACCCTCTCCGAAAAGTCATAGAGGGTCTTGGTCGTGCGAGGAACCCCGAGCCCAAGCACGTCCTTAAAGACGCGGTAGACCAGCCCGGAACAGTCGATGCCCTTGGTGGAAATCCCGCCGTATTCGTAGGGCACGCCGAGGTAGCTCTCGGCATCGCTGACGATGCGCGAGCGGATGTCGCGAGCCTTCGCCACAGTGAGCGGAGCCTCTGCGTATAGCGGCACGACCAGGGTGGCCAGGCCGAGAACCGAGAGCAGTGCCGCTTTTCGAAAAGACCCTCGAGTCGACATGGCCATAGAGTATATCCCAGCCTGGCCTTTCCCGCCTCTTGATTAGGACGAACCGAAGCGGCATATTCAGTCCACGGGCCCCCGGGACCCACGGCCCCGAGGGCCGTCATTCATACCGCCGAGTTGCACCATATTGCGGGGCGGTCTAGAAATCCCGCTAAAAAGGAGGCATCCTTGCGTACTTCCAACTGGCTCTTCACGTCCGAATCGGTGTCGGAGGGCCATCCCGACAAGCTCTGCGACCAGATTTCCGACGCCGTCCTCGACGCCTGCATCGCCAAGGATCCTGAAAGTCATGTCGCCTGCGAGACCTACGCGACGACGGGCATGGTCCTCATCGGCGGCGAAATCACAACGGATACCTATGTCGACATCCAGACCCTCGCCCGCGAGGTGGTCAAGGACATCGGCTACACGAATCCCGACTACGGCATCGACTACGAGTCCATGGCCATTCTCAACACCATCCATTCCCAGTCCCAGGACATCAATCAAGGCGTCGCTGGCCACGGCCTCAAGGAATATGAAGGTCAGCAGGGCGCCGGCGACCAGGGCATGATGTTCGGCTTCGCCTGCCGCGAAACCCCCGAACTCATGCCCGCCCCCATCATGTACGCCCATCGCATCCTCGAGCGCGCCGCGGAACTCCGCAAGTCGGGCGCGATAAAGTGGCTGCGTCCGGACGCCAAGAGCCAGGTCACCCTCGAATACGAAGGCCACAAACCCGTGCGCGTCGACACCGTCGTCGTCTCCCACCAGCACGATCCCGACGTGAAATACGAAGATATCAAAGAGACGATCATCGACACCGTGATCAGGCCCATCCTCGAACCCACAGGCCTCCTCGGCAAGGACGTGAAGTACTTCGTCAATCCGACCGGCCGCTTCGTCATCGGCGGCCCCATGGGCGACACCGGCCTCACCGGACGCAAGATCATCGTCGACAGCTATGGCGGCATGGGTCGTCATGGGGGCGGCGCCTTCTCCGGCAAGGATCCCTCCAAGGTCGACCGCTCGGCCGCCTACATGGCCCGTTATGTCGCCAAGAACATCGTCGCCGCCGGCCTCGCCGAGCGCTGCGAGATCGAGCTGGCCTACGCCATCGGCGTGCCCTTCCCCATTTCGGTCTTCGTCGACAGCTTCGGCACGGGAGCCGTGCCCGATGAGCGGATCGCCGCCGCGGTGACCAAGGTCTTCGACCTCTCGCCCGCGGGCATCATCCGAACCCTCGACCTCAAAAAGCCCGTCTACCGCGCCACGGCTGCCTACGGCCACTTCGGCCGCAATGGCTTCAGCTGGGAGCGCACCGACAAGGCTGACGAGCTCAAAAAGGCGGTCGGCTGATCCCGAGGAGGCGTGATGCGTGAACTCGAACCCTTCTTCACGGTCCTCCGTTCGACGCCCGCGAAGATAGCGACCTCGCGCCTCCTCAACACCGCCGATCGCGACCTCGGCGCCATTCTCCGTTACGCGGAGGAGGCTGAGGTCGGCGAAGTCCTCGCCCTCCTGAGCGAAGCCAAGCGCGAACGCATCCTCGCCGAGATTGACCGCATGCGCCGCGTACGACTCCCTCCCGAGACGATCGGCCGCATCGCCCGGCATCTCGCGGCACACCTCGGCGGCGATCGACCCCTCGGACCCGCATCCCGCTATTTCAAACCTATAACCTGAGCTTGCGGCCTCCGCGAAGGGGGACTAGGCTTCACTATGACCTATGAATAAAAAACCTCTTCTCACACCCCTTCTGCGCATTTTCCTCGTCGCGATGATCCTCGCCAACATCGGCGGGCAGATGTTCTATCCCCTCCAAGCCCTCTACCTAAAACAGCTCGGCGCTGACGTCGAGCAGATCGGGCTCTTCTTTACCCTGCTCATGATCGTGCCCATTGCCTCGCAGATCTTCGGCGGCTGGGTAAGCGATCGCATCGGCAGGCTCAGGGCAATGGCGATCGGTTCACTGATAGGCGTTGTCGGCAACGTCTCTATGCTCCTGGCGCCGGACTGGAAATGGCTCCTCGCCGCCGAAAGCTTCGGGGCAATCACGGGGGCCTTCATCGCGCCGAGCTTCGACGCCTTCATCGCCGAACAATCCGACGAAGAGAACCGCGGCAAGGTCTTCGCGACCAGTCAGGCCATCTTCCAGATTGTCTCCGTGGCTGGGCCGATCCTGGGAGGTTTCGCCGCCAGGAGCTACGGCTTCTTCTTCGTTCTCCTCGTCTCGGCCATACTCTATGTCATCGCGACGGCAATCAGGATATCCCTCGCCCTCAAGCATCCGAAAAAGTCGGGGCCTGCCGCCGTCGAGGCGCAAAGCCTCGGTGGCTCCCTCAAGGCCATCGGCCTCATGGCTCTTGCCGGGGGAGTCGTCACCTGGCTCATCATCTCCGACGGAGCACGCGATATCGCCATGGGATTCTCCGGTAACCTCATCCCCCTCTTTCTCCAGGAGGCGAAGGGCTTTGACACTGCCGGTATCGGCAGCCTCGAATCCCTCTTCGGTCTCGCGATGATGCTGATGATGATTCCGGCAGGCCATTTCTCCGACCGCTTCGGCGAGCGAAAGGCCATCGCCCTCGGCTACTTCGGTGCCTTTCTCGCCTTCATGGCCCTCATATTCATTCCAGGTCAGCCGGCTGCCTTTCTCGCCTATGGCGCCTTCGGCTGCACCATCGGCCTTATCACCCCGGCTTACCAGAGCCTCATATCGAAGACCTTCCCCGACAATCTCCGCGGAACGGCCTTCGGCCTTCTGTCGACGAGCAACGGCATCGTCTCCCTGCCCGCTCCCTTCCTCGGCGCCCTCATGTGGAAGAGCTTCGGTCCGACAAGCCCCTTCCTCATCACCGCCTTCATGATGCTCTTCATCATCATCCCCGTCTGGCTGAAGTTCCGTCCCCCGGAAGGAGGGGCGGCCGCGCCACGCCCGGCAGATGCTTCTAATGCGAACTAATCGCCCGAAAGCCCTCCTCCGCGCCGATCTTCCCGACCCCTTCACCCACGGCCTTTATCGCCTCGCTCCTTATAGGGGTTGCGCCCATGGTTGTCGCTACTGCGACGGCCGCGCCGAGCGTTACTATGTCCTGGGGGATTTCGAAAAGGACATAATCATCCGGAAAGACATACCGGAGGCCCTCGCCGAAGAGCTTCCACGCATGAGGGAAGAAGGGATGGTCGTCTTCGGTTCGGGAACCACCGACCCCTATCAGCCTTGTGAACTTGTGGAAGACATCAGCGGAAGGGCAGCCCGCCTTTTGGCGACGCCCCCCGCAGGCACACCACGGCTTTCGGCCTCGGTCCTGACGAAGGCGAGCCTTGCGGAGCGGGACATCGAAGCCTGGGCAGGTGTCAATTCGAAAAGCGGCTTTCTGATTCTTGCTTCGATTACCAGCCTCGATGAGAGTCTCCGTGAGCTCATGGAACCGGGAAGCGCCCCCTTCGCCGAACGCTTTCGAATGCTCAAGCGCTTCAAAGAGGCGGGCTGCGCCACGGGAATCCTCGCGATGCCCCTCCTCCCCGGGCTTTCCGACTCGCGACAGTCCATAGCAAGCCTCTACGAAGCGGCCGTCGAAGCAGGCGTCGATTTCCTCATGCCCGGCGGGCTGACGCTGCGGCCTGGCCGCCAAAAGGAGCTCTACATAAAGACGCTCGCCGCCGCCCGTCCCGAACTCCTCGATTTCACCCTCGAACTCTTTCGGGAAGAACGGCCCTCGGGAGCCCCATCGCGGAGCTATAGAAAGGGTCTCGAAGCCCTAGCCATAGGCGTCGCAAACGAATACGACCTTCCCTTTCTGCTACCGCATCGGGTCCACGCAGGGCTTCTTCCGGCCCATGATTCCTTCAGGGTCCTCCTCAGAGACATGGTAGAGCTCTATCGGCTAAAAGGAATCGGTACTCGGCCCCTCGAAGCCGCGGCGGATCGATACGATGCCTGGCTCGTCGGGTTGAGACGCTACTTCCGAAGGCAGCGGAGCCTCCCTTCTTCATGGCTCCCGGAACGTTTCGAGTCTGCAGTCGCCGACGATGAACTCGATCGGGTCCTCGACAACCCTCGCCTCTCGGCCTTCGCCCGTGCGGTTCTCGTCGAAGGAGCGATACTGGATTACCGGAATCTGCGCCTCGGCTGATCTTGACGCGGGAGCCTCGTCTAGCCCGGATTTCTCACAGGCAAAATCGGGCTTAGCGCAAGGAGCGAAGGAAGCGAGGAGCGGAGCATGCTTTGCTGCATGTGAGCACCGGAGCGACTGAGCGACGCCGCGATCAGCCTGATTTTGCGAATTTGGCGCAGGTATAGCCATAGCCAGCGGATTTATCACTTTCCTAAGATCTCGTGAGAAATCCGGGCTAGCGAAGGATCGCGTAAATGCCTGCTGCAACGAGCGTTACGGCAACCGTGCTCGCAAAGTTCACCAGATCATTGGTAAACCATCGTAGCCCGCGGGTGAGCATATTGGGTCTGCCGTCGGTGCTTGGCCTCTCGGTATAGAGGCCCGTGACGACGCATCGATATTGGGCTTGGAAGGCAGCGCCGAGCAGCGAATCGATCACCGAACCGGCAAAGCCTCCAAGCGACGCGATCAGCGCGATCAACCCCCACTCGACACCGGCCTCCGAGAGCCCCGCATAACTTGCCGCAAAGAGGAGGCCGATAAAGGCGGCACCCAGGGCAGAGGCCAGAAAGCCCAGGGGCGTCACCCCGCCCGAGGCGCCGGCCGGCACTTCCTTGCCCGTCAGAATGGAACGAGGCAGGCTGCGATAAAGGACGCCGAGTTCGCTTGCCCAGGTGTCGGCATTGGCAGCGGCGAAACTCGTGGCAAAGGCGGCGAGCCACAGGCTGTCACGCGTGAGTCCGTAAAGCACCGATGCCGCCGCGGCAGCCCCGGCGTTCGCGAGCACCTGCAGGGCATCGCGACGGCTTCCCTTTTCCTCTACCTGGCTGGGACCGCGCTTCCTGCCGGCTATCCTTCCGAGAGCGGTCGAAGAGAGAAAAAAGCCCGCGAGGAGGCCGTAGGCCGCAATACCGGCCGCGGTGAGTATGACCGTGCCGACGGCAGCCCCAATCACGGCTCCGCTCGCGTCCACGGCTTCCTTTTTCCAGGCGCCGATGCCGACGATGGCGTTGAGCGCGAGGGCAGCGGCAAAGAGGCCCGCCAGCGGCCCCGAGGCGATGAACACGTAGAAAAGCGTCGTCAGGATCGGCACGCTCAGATTGTCCACGCCAAAGGGCGTCGCAAGCTCCACCCAGGCCGCGAACATCGCCGTCGAAGCGGCACGGAGCGCGATATCCCAGGCCGAAAGCCCCGGCACGAAAATCATCGTCATCACGGCAGTCGCGATGAAGGAGAAGAAGAGGAGGGCGAAGGTACCAATTGCACTCTTTTTCGAGCCGAAGACGAGGACGGGTCGCTTCGAAAAGCGCTGCCCGATCACCGCCGCCATCCCGTCGCCCCAGCCCATGATGAGAACACCCACACCGGCCTGCCACCGCGTCACGAGCCCAAGCATCTCGAGGCCGATCAAGACTGCCAGGGATATAGGAAACCAAATCGTGCCAAGATTTCGGCCGGGCTCAGGGTCCTCCATCGCTTTAAAAACGTGGAGGCGGTAGGAGAGCGTATTTATCACTACAAAGGCCAGAGCACCCGCCATGCCTGCCAGGGGCGAGACGATGAAGGCCATATAGAGCAACCACCAGTGGGCCACCCCGATATGGACGACCTTCCTCGTCATCGCCGGGCCAAGGAGGCCGAAGCGTAAAAAGAGGGTCGCCGCGCCAATAAAGGCAAAAATGAAAATGAAGGATTCGCCGAGGGCGATTACGTCTTTCATGCCTAGTCCTCTCGAAGAGGCATACTACAACCTAAGGGAAGTTCCGCCCACTGCCGCCGCGGAAAATCACTTCCCCGGATTTCTCACACCTTGCATTTTGCTGTAAGAAACCCGGGCTAGGAAGGCCGAAGGAAGGGGCATCAATGTTTCACGTGAAACATTCGAATTGGAAGACCCGGTCAGACCGCCTTCCCTGAAACAGAAAAGGGGCTGCCAAGAATCGCTTCTCGGTCAGCCCCTTGTTTCACGTGAAACAATCCTATTCTTCCGTTATCTCCGAATCAGACTGAGCCTCACCCGCGCCGCTCTCATCTGTCTCATCGCCCGTGGCAGGCTCTTCGAGCTTGCTGAGTTCTTCCGAGGCCATTTCCGATTCGGCCGCGACTTCTGCAAGAACGGCCGCATCCTCTTCGCGGGCAACCTTGTCGAGGCCGATGACGAAGTCCGGCTTGTCGATATTGACGACGCGCACACCCTTGGCGCCCTTCCCCTGGTCCGCGACCGATTCGGCGCTGATCTTGAGGGTCTTTCCCTGGGAGGTGATGACAACGACGTCATCGTTCGGGCCGACCGTAATGGCGTCAACGATTTCGCCGGTCTTTTCGTCGGGGCTGTAGATCATCTGGCCGCCCGTGGCGCGGCCATGGGGGTTGAAGTACTCGAAGTCGACGCGTTTTCCGTAGCCATACTCGGAAAGGATGAACATCTTTTCTTCGGAGCTGACGCGGAGCATGCTCGCCAGCTCATCGGCGTCGCGAAGCTTGATGCCCGTCACACCGCGGGTAGCTCGTCCGAGAACGCGGACATCTTCCTCGCTGATGCGGAGGGCCTGGCCCTTCTTCGTGATGAGGACGACCTCGTCCTTGCCCTTAGTGAGGCAGGCGGACACGAGGCGATCGCCCTCATCGAGCTTGATGGCGATGATGCCGCGGGTCTTGGCGTTGATGAACTCGCTGGTCGCGACCTTCTTCACGACACCGCGGAGGGTGCCCATGAAGATGTACTCGACCTCCGAGAAGTCGCCGAAATCGACGATAGTCGTGATCTCTTCGTTCGGGCTGATCGCGAGGAGCCCCTTGAGATGGGTTCCACGCGCGGCCCTGCTGGCCTCGGGGATCTCGTGGACCTTGAGCCAATAGCCCTTGCCGACGCTCGATATGAAAAGGATGTAGTCATGGGTATTGGCGACGAAGAGCTGCTCGACAAAGTCCTCTTCCAACAGGTTGGTCGAGTTCGAACCCTTGCCGCCTCGTCCCTGGTTCCTATAGGCGGAGGCGGGCACGCGCTTCACGAAGCCCTTATTGGAGATGAGGATGATCATCTCCTCGCGCATGATGAGGTCTTCGATATTGAATTGCTCGATCTCGTCGGGAACGATTTCCGTGCGGCGCTTGTCGCCGTAGCGTTTTGCGAGGTCGAGAGTCTCGTCCTTGACGACGGCGAGAAGCTTGGCATCGCTGGCAAGGAGATCCTTGAGGAAGGCAATTCTGGCTTCGATTTCGGCGAGTTCTGCCTGCACCTTCTCGATTTCGAGGGAGGTGAGTCGGGCAAGGCGCATGTCGAGAATGGCCTTGGCCTGAATCTCGTCAAGGCTGAAGCGCTCCATCAACCTGGTCGCCGCATTCTCGGTATCCCGCGACGAGCGGATGATCTGGACGACCTCGTCGATGTTCGAGAGGGCGATGACGAGGCCGCGGAGGATATGGGCCTTTTCCTCGGCCTTTCTGAGCTCGAAGCGGGAGCGGCGGGTCACCACCTCGACTCTATGCTTCACGAAGTGGTGGATGAGTTCCTTGAGGCTGAGCTGCTTCGGCCGGCCTTCGACCAGGGCCAGGTTGGTGACGCCAAAGCTGGACTGGAGGGGGGTGTGGGCAAAGAGGCGATTCAGGACGAGCTTGGGAATGGCTCCCTTCTTGAGCTCGAGGACGATGCGAAGCCCGTCGCGGTCCGACTCGTCGCGGAGGTCGGAAACGCCCTCCATGGCCTTGTCGCGAATGAGGTCGGCGATGCGGGTAATGAGGGTCGTCTTGTTGACCGCATAGGGAATCTCGGTGAAGACGATCTGCTCGCGGCCGCCCTTCATCGTCTCGATGGTGAACTTGCCGCGGACGATGATCTTGCCGCGCCCCGTGACATAGGCCTCGCGAATGCCCCTTAGACCGAAGACGATGCCTCCCGTGGGGAAGTCGGGACCCTTGATATGGCGCATCAGGCCATCGATCGTGATCTCGGGGTCTTCGATATAGGCTGCGATAGCCTCGGAGGTTTCGACGAGGTTATGCGGCGCCATATTCGTCGCCATACCGACGGCGATGCCCGAAGAACCATTTACGATGAGGTTGGGCAGGGCCGAGGGCAGGACAGAAGGCTCTTTGAGGCTCTCGTCGTAGTTGGGAGTGAAATCGACGGTGTCCTTGTCGAGATCGACGAGCATCTCCTCGCCAGGTCGCGAAAGCTTGGCCTCGGTATAGCGGCTGGCCGCCGGCGGATCGCCGTCGATGGAGCCGAAGTTGCCCTGGCCATGGACCAAGGGATAGCGGAGCGAGAAATCCTGGGCCATGCGCACGAGGGCGTCGTAAAGTGAGAGATCGCCATGTGGGTGGTACTTACCCATGGCATCGCCCGTGATGCGCGCCGATTTCTTGGTCGCAGCGCCGGGCCTGAGGCCGAGCTCATCCATCGCGAATAGGAGTCGGCGATGGACCGGTTTGAGGCCGTCGCGGACATCGGGCAGGGCACGAGCCACGATGACGGACATCGCATAGTTAAGATAGGCGGTCTTGACCTCGTCCTCGATTGGGACGGAAATCACCTTGCCAGTGAGTTCAGCCATTTATTCCGTTCCTCTGCATGCCGCGGCTTTATACATCGAGATTGGAGACCGCAAGGGCGTTCTCCTCGATAAAACGGCGGCGGGGTTCCACCTGCTCGCCCATCAGGGTCGTAAAGATGTCTTCGGCCTGGACGGCATCTTCCATCGTGATCCGCGTGATATTCCGTACCGCGGGGTTCATCGTCGTTTCCCAGAGCTGGTCGGGGTTCATCTCACCCAAGCCCTTGTAGCGCTGGATGGCGACCTTTTCCGGATCCTTGCCCGACTCTTTGAGGAGGCGGTCCTTCTCCGTGTCGTCGTAGGCGTAATGGATCTGCTTGTCGAAGGTGACTTTATAGAGGGGGGGCATGGCCAGGTAGACATGGCCCTTTTCGATGAGTTCGGTCATGTATCTATAGAAGAAGGTGAGAAGAAGGGTGCGGATATGCGAGCCATCGACATCGGCATCGGCCATGATGATGACCTTGTGATAGCGGAGCTTGGAGACATCGAATTCCGTGCCTATGTTCGCGCCGAGGCTTTGGATGATGGGCTGGAGCTTGTCGTTGCCGATGACCTTGTCGATACGGGTCTTTTCGACATTGAGCATCTTGCCCCAAAGGGGAAGGATGGCCTGGAATGTCCGATCGCGGCCCATTTTGGCCGACCCGCCTGCCGAATCTCCCTCGACGATGTAGATCTCGCACTTCGTCGGATCCTTCTCCGAACAGTCGGCAAGCTTGCCTGGAAGGCCCGAGGATTCGAGAAAGGACTTGCGCCGCGTAAGTTCGCGGGCCTGTCGGGCGGCGATACGGGCCTTGGCCGCCACGATGGACTTTTCGAGGATGGCGTTGATGACCTCGGGGTATTTCTGGAAGAAGAGGTCGAATTGGTCGACGCTGAAGCCCTCGACGATGCCCTTTACCTCGGAATTGCCGAGCTTTCCCTTCGTCTGCCCCTCGAATTGGGGTTCCATGACCTTTACCGAAAGAACGGCAGTGAGTCCCTCGCGAACATCGTCTCCTGAAAGACCTTCCTCGAGTTTCTTCGCGAGCTTCGATTTCTTCAGGAAGTCGTTGATGGTCTTCGTGAGGGCAGCCCTGAAACCGATGAGGTGGGTGCCACCTTCCCTCGTGTTAATGCCGTTGACGAAGGAAAACATCGTTTCGTTGAAGCCGTCATTGTACTGGAGGCCGACCTCTACCTCGACGTCGTCACGGGAACCGGTGAAGTAGATTGGCTCTTTATGGAGGACGGTCTTGTTCTTGTTGAGGTGCTCGACGAACTCACGAAGGCCCCCGTCGAACTTGAAATCGCTCTGCCGGGGCTGGGAAAGCCTCTCGTCGAGCAGGATGATTCGGATACCCTTGTTGAGGAAAGCCAATTCTCGAAGGCGATTGGCGAGGACATCGAAGGAGTAGATCGTCTCCTCGAAAATCGTCGCGTCGGCCTGGAATCGAATGATCGTACCGCGCTTGGCGGTCTCGCCTACTATCTGGACCGGGGCTTCGGGAATCCCGCAGAGGTACTTCTGGTAATGGACCTTTCCGTCGATGTGGACGAAGGCCTCGCACCAGGTCGAAAGGGCGTTGACGACGGAGACGCCGACGCCGTGGAGGCCGCCTGACACCTTGTAGCTCTTCTTGTCGAACTTGCCGCCGGCGTGGAGCTTGGTCATGACCAGTTCAAGGGCCGAAACCCCCTCTTCGGGATGGATACCGACAGGGATGCCTCGGCCGTTGTCCTCGACGCGCACGATGTCGTTGCGTTCGAGGACGACGAGTATGTCGTCGCAATGGCCCTGGAGAGCCTCGTCGATGGAGTTATCGACGACCTCATAGACGAGATGGTGAAGGCCGTCGATGCCCGTCGAACCGATATACATGCCGGGGCGCTTGCGGACCGCCTCGAGCCCCTTGAGTACCTGAATGCTCTCCGCAGAATATGTGGATTCCATAGACCTGCCCCGTGTAGAAATGGAGCCCGGATGACCGGCATCAGGCTGTACCCGTCCAGGAAAAACGCAGGCGACGATTCTCGCCGCACAGCGCTCGCCGACATCGAAGCTGCGCAAAAAAGACAAATCCGGCATGTGGACGAAGGTAAAGGATTATACTCGGCATAGGCTCAAAAAGTAAAGAAGAGCGGATGTAGCGGCCCCGCTTGAAAGCTGTGGATAAGATGTTGATAGTTTAGCAGCTAATTCCTTATCCGTAATCATAAAGCTAGTCGCTTCGGAGCCCTCAATTAGTGATAATTTGGTAATCTCTAACTAAATCTTTTTGGGATAATAAAATATTCAGTTTTCCTGATAGTAGGGAAACAAGTGAAGCAATAGTAACAAGGGATACTATACGCGCATACAAAGGAATTCCCCGGAAAAATCCTTGCATGCCTGTGGATAACTTGTGTATACCAGAGTTGGAAGAGGGATCAATGGCACAGTGGGATTACAAAGTTTTCTGGGACGAGGCCTTGAGCCAGATACATGAAGAACTTGGCGAACACGAGTTCTCCATGTGGTTTAATCTCAGCTATGAATCGGCGACCGAAGACTCGATTCTCGTGCGCGTTCCCTCTTCCTTTTATCGAGACCAGGTTTCTCGACAATACCAGAGCCGCATCGAATCGAAGCTCCTAGAGGTGTCAGGCAAGAGCCTCTCCCTCGAATTTATCATCATAAAACCGAATCCCGCAATCCAAGAAGCCCGACCCGCCCCCAGAAATGAAGGCTCAGAAACCGAAATTGTGCCGCAAAAGCCTGTTCGATCCGCGCTTCCCTCGAAGAGCAAGCATCCGCAGCTTAGGTTGGATTACAACTTCGACTCCTTCGTCATCGGAGAGAACAACAAGTTCGCGGCCAACGCGGCAATGGCGATTTCGATGAACCCGGGACTCAACTACAATCCTTTTCTGATCTACGGTGGAGTCGGCCTCGGCAAGACCCATCTCATGCAATCAATCGGCAACAGAATTTGGATCCAGAACGAAAAGTCCAAGATCATCTGCGTGTCGGCCGAGGAATTCACCAACGAATTCATCAACTCGATCCACGACAAATCAGCATCGACACAGAGCTTCAAGAACAAATACCGTTTCGTCGACATACTCCTGATCGACGATATCCATTTTCTCCAGGACAAGTTCGGCGTTCAAGAAGAGCTCTTCCATACCTTCAATGCCCTCTACGATGCGGGCAAACAGATGGTCTTTACCTGCGATCGACCCGTTTCGGAACTAAAAAAATTGAACGATCGCCTGAGGAGCCGTTTCGAACGAGGACTCAACGTCGATCTTCAGCCTCCGAATTACGAAACAAGGGCCGCGATACTTAAAAAGAAGGTAGAGACACGAAAGGTCCATGTTCCAGACGCCGTGATCGAAGTCGTCGCAAAAAACATTTCGACCAATGTTCGAGACCTTGAAGGGGCCCTCGAAAAGCTCATTGCCTACGCCGAATTGGTCCATAAGGATATCACTCTTGAAGTGGCCCAAAACCAGCTCAAGGACATCTTTTCGCAAGCCAAACACGGCAATGTCACGATCGACAACATCCTTCGTGTCGTTTCGGAGCATTTCAAACTTTCCTATATGGATCTGAAGGGAAAGAAGCGAACACGCAATATCGCCTTTCCTCGGCAAATCGCGATGTACATAGCGAGGGAGATTACCGAATACTCGACAACCGAACTCGGTTTCGAATTTGGGGGAAGGGACCACACGACCGTCATGCACGCCTGTCAAAAGATTGATGAACGACTAAAGCTCGATCCAAATCTCGAATCAACAATCCAAACCCTCGTGCGACAAATAAAGGAAGTGAGTTCAAAAGCCTGATTTCGCGAACCTGGACCTGGTGCATAAGTTGGGAGCTCTCTGTGGACGAACTCCATGTCTGTGGAAATGTGCATATCGATGTCGTTCCGAAACAAGGTTATCCACAACAGATTATTATTTCTATAGTAAGAAGTAAACTGATATCTTAACATTAGGATAGCCCTTATTATTGTTGCTACTGTTTATATACAAACATTAAAAATAGAAAGACACGAGAACCTGATTGCCTCATTCTCATCGCATTCGATGCTCGCCAGAGTCTGTCCTATTCGCTATACTGGACGCGAAGGGGGCCTTGCATGAAATTCTCCTGCGAGAAAACAACGCTTCTCCATGAAATAGCCATTGCCCAAGAAATCGTGGCATCGAAAAATGCCCTCTCCATCATGTCGAACGTCCTCTTGGATGCTACCGAAGGAAGCCTTGTCATTCGCGCAACGGATATCAAGGTCGCTTTCGAAACCAGAATTCCCGTCGAGGTCTCCGAAGCAGGAACGTCTACCGTCTTTTGTGACAAGCTCTCTGGAGTTCTTTCCTCCCTTCCCGACGGCGAAATTGAAATCGATCATGACGACCAGAAAGTCATCATCAAGCCGACCTTCAAGAAAGTACGGTTCCAGATAAAGACGATTTCGAGCGAAAAGTTCCCCGAACTGCCAGTCGCCCCCGAAGACGCTTGGTTCTCGATTCCCGCTCGCGAGCTCAAAGAAATGATTGTTCAAACGGTATTCGCCGTTTCCGACGATGAGACACGCTATTTCATGAACGGCGTCTTCCTCGAGCGTCACCAGGATGGCCTCGTCATGGTAGCCACCGACGGTCGGCGCCTCGCTTATGTTCGAAAAGACATCGATGGGGGACTGCCGGAGTTCAAAGGCGTCATCGTCCCGCCGAAGCTTCTTGCCATTGTAGCTCGCCGAGCGCCCGACGAAGGGATGATCGACCTAGCCGTTACCGATAAAAACCTCTTTGTAAGGTTCGGCAACTACCACCTTTCAACGGTTCTTATCGAAGGGCAGTTTCCGAACTATCAAAAGGTCATTCCTGAGTCTCAAAAGAATTCAATTTTCGTTCGACGCGCCGATCTCATCGAGGCTCTCAAACGCGTATCCATTTTCGTCGAGCAAAAATCTCACCGGACCTATTTCGGGCTTACCCCTGGTGTTCTGTCCCTTTTCTCGGAGGAAAGCGAACTTGGCGCCGCACGGGAAGAAGTGCCCTGTCGCTACGATGGAGACGAAGTCACGATCGCTCTCAATTACAAATATGTCGAAGATCCTCTCAAGGCTATGAATGCCGAAGAGGTAAATATCCAGTTCACCGAAGCGTCGAAGGCGATAACTCTGTCCCCGGAACCTCATGGCGATTATTTCCATATCGTCATGCCGATGCAGCTGGAATAATAAGACTCCACCTCTACGAGAAAGCGCCGGTGCCCCTCACATCAATCCGTCTGTCGGCTTGGCGAAACCTGGCCGATGGACAGATTGACCTTTCGGCGTCGCGAATATTTCTCATCGGTGAAAATGGCCAGGGAAAGACCAATCTTCTCGAGGCAATCTACTACCTTTCCTACGGAACTTCGTTCCGGGGGCAGGTGGATGGAGATATTGCCCGTCGGGGAGAAGGGGCTTTTGCCGCCGAGGGAACGATTCTTCGCGATCTGAAAGACAAGGTTCTGCCGGAAAGGATTTCCGTCGTCTGGAAAAACAGGGCGAAAGAAATACGGCGCGAAGGAAAGCCGGTAAGAGATCGCAAGGAACTCGTCGATCTCAATCCCGCCGTCGTCTATTGTCATGACGACTTTTCCTTCGCCGCGGGAGAGCCCGAGCGGCGACGTTTTTTTTTCGACCAGACCGCGGGGCTCGTTTCGCTCGGCTATATCGACCTTCTCCGCGACTACCGCAAGATCCTTCTGCAGAGGAATGCAGCGCTTAAAGAGGCGCGCGAGGGACTTCTAGACGTTCTCGACCAGCAGCTCGCCGCGAAGGGCTTGGATCTTGTAGCCGAGCGCAGAGCCCTGGCTTCCGCCTTTTCCGAGCCCTTTTCGAAGGTATTCGAGGAGGTTGCCCGACTGGGCCTGGAGGTCCAGCTGCGCTATCTGCCCAATTGGAAGGAAGGCGAAGCCGGCAGCATCGATGCCGTCGTCCAAAGACTGGCCTCCCGAAGACGCGAAGAACTCATCATGAAGACGAGCCTTTCGGGGCCGCATCGCGATCGCTGGGGTTTTGTCGCCGAGGGCAGGGATTTTTCGGCGACCGCCTCCACGGGGCAGTTGCGGCTTCTTTCGCTAGTGCTGAGATCGAGCCAGGCGCGTCACTTTTATGCCCAAACAGGGCGTGAACCGCTGCTTTTGCTCGATGATGTTCTTCTCGAACTCGACCCGGATCGAAGGAAGCGCTTCTTCTCCACCTTGCCGCCCTCATCGCAGGCTATCTTCACCTTCCTTCCGGGCGAGGATTGGGAGGGCTATCGACTGGACGGTTCTCTGGTATACCGTGTCGTTGATGGACGATTCACGCATCAAGACGGCCCGTGAGGTTCTCTCGGCCTTTTTCGATGAGGAGAAACTGAGACGTGGCGGTCGCTACGCCGAGTTTTTCGCGAGCTGGAAATTTCTCGTGGGCGAACAGCTAGCCGCCCATTCCCATATTGCGGATATAAATAACGGCGTGCTTCTCATTGAGGCAGAACATCCGGGCTGGATTCAGCTCCTCCAACTCAGGCAAACGGCCATCCTCGACGGTATCGCGACGAGGTTTCCGGAATTCAACTTGCGCTCGATTGCCTTCAAGCTTGGTATGCCGAGACCCTCGCCAGGCTCCGGCAACTCCGCGCATTCAGCCCAGAAGCCTGGTTCGCAAGAAATAGCGATAAGCGCATCAAATGCCGACGTAGCAGACTCCGACGTGGGAGGATCGGCGACGGCAGAAAAAAGAAATCTTGACGATATTGCGGATCCCGCCCTCAAAGCCCTTCTTGTGAGTCTTAAGGACACGCTTCAGTCGGGAAAATAGCATTTCTGGGAGCTCAAAGGGCTCTACCACCCATGGTGGAGGGATGCGGAAAATTCCCTCTACCTGTGGTGTATCTCCTCATGGGCAAAGGATTCTTACCTCTTCAATACCGCATCGGCATTGACCAAAGCTCGTTCTCTGCCTATACTCGGCGAACCTTTCCCCGAACGGATCGTCTTCGTTTCGCTCCCGTGGAACGTCGACGTCTACCATATGCCAAGGAGTCCTGAACATGAAACGCACCTACCAGCCCAGCAAGGTTCGCCGCAATCGCAAGTTCGGTTTTCGCGCGCGCATGGCGACCAAGGGCGGTCGCCTCGTGCTGAAGCGCCGTCGCGCCAAGGGAAGGCTCAAGCTCACCGCCTCCGACGAGAAGAAGAAGTACTGAGCCCGTCGATACGGGCGGAGGCAGCACCATTGCCCGCCAAGACTTTCCGAAAAGCGATCGCGTCAGGACGAAGCCGGAGATCGACAAAGTCTTCGAATCCGGTCGCCGCTATTCCTGCAAAGGCATGCGGCTTCACGCCCTCCCCAATGGGCGGACGACGAGCAGGATCGTGATAGTTCCCGTGAAGTCCTTTTCCGGCGCTATCGCGAGGAATCGGATCAAGCGACTTTTGCGGGAAATTTGGCGGCTCTCAAAGGCGGGATTCGGCAGCGTTGGGCAGGACTGTGTCGTCGTCGTCTATCCAGGCGCTGACGATTATGTCGAACGTTCGGATCAGCTGTCTCGCCTCCTTCGACAGGCCGGAATACTTGGCACTCGATGATTAAGAAGATCTTGTCCTTTCCGCTTCTTTTCCTCATTTCCGTTTACAGGAAACTCATTTCTCCGATGCTGCCTCCCTCGTGCCGGTTCTATCCGACCTGCTCGGCCTATGCCTATGAAGCCATATCCAAGTATGGTCCAGGGAAGGGCTCCTGGCTGGCAATAAGGCGCATCCTCCGCTGTCATCCACTCAATCCGGGAGGCTTTGACCCAGTACCATGAGCATCATCAACAACGACTCAGACGACAACAAAAGGACGATTATCGCAGTCGCCCTTTCCGTCATCGTGATTACCGCCGGCTTCTGGATTCAAGGGACTTTCTTCCCTCAAAGCCAGAGAGCCCCCCAAGCGGCAGAAACACAAACCCAGACGGCTCCGACCGCGCAGGCGACGGGCCCCGTTTCCGGCGGCGCGACCATCCTCGCCGAGGCTCCCTCGGCGACGACGAGCAAGCCCGTCGCGAAGCAGGCAGCGCCCAAGCCCCTTCCCCCCGTCGAGGCCCCCGCGGCCGAGCAGACCTACGAAATCGATACGGATCTCCTTGCGGCGACCTTTACCAACAAGGGCGGTGAGCTCATTTCGCTCAAGCTGAAGAAGCACAAGGATCTTAATTCCTTGGTCGACATCTTCCCGCCAGGCACCCCTGACGTAAGGGGCTTCTCGGTGGCCTTTGGGGACGTCAATGCCGCTCCGATGAGCGATCTGATGAACGTCCGCATGATCAATCCGAAGACCATCGAGTTCTCTCGGACCCTCTTCGCGGCCGTTCCTGGAAACCCGAATCCGGTGCCCTTCACCTACAAGAAGGTCTACTCCTTCCATGACGGGGAATATCTTTTCGGCCTCGCGGTCGAACTCGAAAACTCGGAGAACGCCCCCCTTCCCCTCAACCAGAACGGTGAAGCCTATACCCTATCCTTCGGCCCGCGAATCGGACCGACCATTACGCAGACCGGTTCGGGCGGAGATGTCCGCAAGATCCTTGTCTTCGCGGCAGGCAAGCGCACCGAAGAAAAGCAGAAGAATCAGCCCTGGAACCCGAACGTCCAGCCCCTGTGGTCCGCCATTACGGGCAAGTATTTTACCTTCATCGCCATTCCCCAGTTGGTGAGCTACAAGACCACCTTCACCGAATCGGCGCCGAGCACTACGCAGACGACGGCCATGGCCTTCTCGCGTCCTGCAATTCCCGCCAGTTCGCAGACGGATACCTGGTATTTCTACTTCGGCCCGAACCTCAACTCCGATCTCTCGAAGTACGACTATAGCGACCGCAACGGCTTCCAGCTCAAGGATCTTCAGCTCGAGAACGTCCTCGACAACGCGAACATCCTCAAGCCCCTCGAAGACCTCATGAAGTTCATCATGGGCCTGTTCTACAAGGTCATTCCGAACCATGGCGTCTCGATCATCCTCCTCACTATACTCGTCAAGGTTCTATTCTTCCCCCTGTCGCGAAAGAGCTCGATGGCTTCCGCGCGGATGGCCGAACTGCAGCCGAAAATGGCGGAAATCCAGGCCAAGTACAAGAACAACCCGCAAAAGCTCAACCAGGAGCTGGCCGAGTTCTATAAGAAGGAAGGCTACAACCCGATGTCGGGCTGTCTGCCCCTCCTCATTCAATTCCCCCTCTTCATCGCGATGTACAACCTGTTCAACACCCAATTCGACCTTCGCGGCGCGGGCTTCATCCCCGGATGGATTCCCGATCTCTCGATGCCCGAGTCGGTTTGGCATTTCGGCGGGTTCCAGATTCCCCTTCTCGGTTGGACCGACCTCCGTCTCCTTCCGATCATCTATGTCGGAAGTCAGCTCCTCTACGGCAAGTTCACGCAGATGCCCCAGACCGGCCAGAGTGCGAGCCAGATGAAGATCATGATGTACGGCATGCCGATCATGTTCTTCTTCGTCCTGTACAACGTACCCTCGGGCCTCTTGGTTTACTGGATCGCCAACAATCTCCTGACGATCGTGCAGCAATTGGTCATCAATGATTACATCAAGGTCCACAAGGCCAAGGCCGCAGCCGCGCGCCTCGGTAAGTGAGGGAGATACATATGGTCCACGAGTTTGAAGGAAGGACGGAAAAGGAAGCGATAGACGCGGCTATTCGCGAACTCGGGCTCGAGCGGGATGGATTCGACGTGGAAATCCTCGAATCGGAGGCTGGAGGCATTTTCCGCAAGGGACATGTGAAAATTCGCGTCCACAGTTCTGAGACACCGGCCCCGGTATCTTCTGGAGCCCGGAACGAAAGGGCTGAGCCTGCGCGTGAGGAAGCCCCAGCCATTCCTATTTCCGGCGAGTTCGAGGATGCCGTCGTCGGCTTCACGAAGAAGGTCATCGAGGGCATGGGCTACGACGCGGAGGTTTCCGTCGTCTTTCGCGAGGACAGGAAGCTCGGGCTTCGCATCGATAGCGAGCACGCGTCGATCATTATCGGGAAGAAGGGCAAGAACCTGGATGCACTCCAACTTCTCGTCAACGTCTATGCCGGCCGGGCCGGCAGGGACGACGTCCGGGTGATCCTCGATTCGGAGAATTACAGGATTCGTCGCGAGGAGTCCCTCGTCCGGCTCGCCTACGACACGGCCGAGGAGGTTCGGAAGACGAGGCAGTCGATTCTTCTCGAACCCATGAATCCCTTTGAGCGCCGAATCGTCCACACGACCCTCAACGACATCGTCGACGTGACGACGAAGAGCGAGGGCGAGGGACTGTACAAGCAGGTCAGGGTCCATTTTCGGGGTCGGCCATAAGTTTTGTCGACCAGCCATAAGGGCCGCCCCTTCAGATCGAAGGCGGCGGCTTTTTTTTCGAGGGAGTTGCATCCGATCGCACTGGCGGCCCGAAGGTCCGGGCACTAGAATTCCAGGTATGGGCGCCGTCGAGCGAATGGCTGCCCGAGGAGGTCGTCATGACAACGAAGGAGAAGCTCGAACTCGTGGGTAGCTTCGAGAATGCCTACGGAGGCATCGCGATGATCCTGGCTTCCTTGCCCGACGAGGCTCTTACCTACATACCTCCCATTCCCGACGCCTGGTGCACGAATGATCACCTGGTGCATCTTCTCGATGCCGATCTTTCAGTCTGTTTTCGGTTGAGGGTGGCGGTCGCCCAGCCGGGTTTCCATATCCCCGTTTGGGAAGAAGAGGATTGGCACGAGCGCCTGCATTACGAGGTCCAGCCGGGTCGGACCTGCTTCGGCTTGGCCCAGGGGCTTCGTACGATGGCATGTGCGAGCCTCAAGGCCGTGGTCGATAAGGACTGGAACGAGTTCTTCGTCATGCATCCGAAACACGGCAAGATGGGCGTCGTCGACCTTCTCGCCTTTTACCGGGATCACGGCAAGACCCATGAGGGCTTCATCAAGAGGAATAAAGAGGCCTGGGAACACCGCTAGGACTTTTCCCGATCAGGGCTTTCGCAAGGCCGGACCGGATTCTGGTCCGGCTTTTTCTGCTTTGAGCTTTTGGTACTCGGCGTTGAGCCTTACGGTCCGGACATTGAGCCGGGCAAGCCTTTGAGCGAGAAGGCGGGCGAGGAAGATGCCGTAATGGGGATTCTCCTTGATCATGTTGACGAAATCTTGCTTGGATATTTTAACGAGCGAAGCGGGTCCGCGGGCGACGACCGTCGCCGAGCGGCGGTTGGAGAGGAGAAAACTCATCTCGCCGAGGAAGATGTCGTCGGGGCTGAGCGAGGACACAAGCTTGCCGCGCGAATAGACATAGAAGGTTCCTGATACGATGTAGTAGAGGAAATCGGATTCTTCGCCTTCCTGGCAGACGTACTGGCCATCCTTGACCTTGATTTCCTCGGACTGGGCGAATATCCGGGGCATAGTGTTGGTCTCCGCCTTCCTGTGTTCGATCGAAAATGAGACGCGATTTCCCCTTTCGCTGTAGGTGAGATTCTCGACGTAATGCCGGGCCATGCCGATGCCCATGCCGTGGAGCCCCGGTTCGTCGGCCTTCTTCGCGAATTGGGCTCTCCAATTAAAGCCTTCGCCCTCATCCTCGATCGAAAAGGACGAGCGATCTGGAGCGATAGTGTATTCGACCTTGACCTTGCGCGCCTTGATCGCCGGATCCACATTTTTTTTGCGAATGAGCTCCATGATGTCCTTGCCCGATTCGAGCCAGGCCGTCTTTTCCTCGAAACCGATGCGGCAGTTGCCGTGCTCCACCGCGTTGATCAAAAGTTCGAGAAGGGTGACGTGGAGCCTCTCCTTTTCTTCCTTTCCTATCAGGTTGGCGTTATAGAGATAATTGGTGATGAGATTCGCATAGGTGGTGATGTCCAAGGGATCATTGTCCATGATGAGCTCGCCGGACATGGACTTGAGGAGATGGAGCTGGAATCCTCGTTGAAACAGGATTTGCTTGTTCTGTCGGATGACGCGGAGAAGCCTGCCGAGATTCTTGATGAATTCCCGACGAGGCAGGACGGCGACGATGTTCGCGTCGCGAATCCTGTCGAGTACCGACTTGTCGGCGTTGTCATCGTGGACCGCGATAATAGATCCGTAGTGGAGCCAGGGATCATCCTGTATCTCCTTGAGCACCTGCATGCAGTCGATGGCCCTATCGGAAAAATTGAGAATTTTGAGATCGGGCAATTCGTATTTGACGAATTCGAGTATCGGCTCGACCGCGCGGAAGAATACGGGCGAAAAATCGCTGCCAAAGCGCGCGCATTCCGTCCGGACTATCGCGTTGATGCCTTCGTCGCTCGATACGACAGGTATCTGTCTCATCTCCACCCCTTCGCCTGCCGTCCCGTCTCATAATCGCGCGGACGGTCCATTTTGCGGCTTTTCCGCCACCCAGATTATACCGCCGATTGACATTTTCCGCCCCGCCCGCTATTCATTCAACTGCTATTTGTGAAGGCTGAAGATGCGCATTGCGCATCTTCTCGTGATTGAATGGAAGGGCTTTGTCTTTCCATTCAATCACGAGGGCCCTTAGCTCAGCGGTTAGAGCTGCGGACTCATAATCCGTAGGTCGCTGGTTCAATCCCAGCAGGGCCCAGAAAGAGCCGTCCTTCGGGACGGCTCTTTCCATAAGGCCCTGCTGGGATTGAAGCGGAGCGGCGCGCCGAGAGAAGCGAGGGAGAGGCGGCAAGGATGCCGCCGGAAGCGCCGCGAAGCCGGCCCGGAGCGAGCGAGACAGGAGGTCGAGCGAGCGGAGGGCAATCAAACCAGGGCCCAGAAAGAGCCGTCCTTCGGGACGGCTCTTTCCATAAGGCCCTGCTGGGATTGAAGCGGAGCGGCGCGCCGAGCGGAGGGCAATCACACTGATAGCCTGATGTATCGCTTTGACCGGAATTCATAAAGTCGCTTGCAGGCGCTTCGAGCCGATACGATAGTTTTGGCAGGAGGCACTCATGAACCAGAAGGCTTTCCGTATTCTTGTTGTCGCGGCCATCCTGCTAGCCATTCTCATCCTGCCGCTTTCGGCCCAAAATAAGCCGGATACCAGGGTTCAGACCCTCCTCGACAAGATCGATCAAGAATACACGGTAACCAAGGCCGGTAATTACCAGGTTGAACTTGACACGAAGGACGATCGGACGCAGTTCGTGTACATCTCGTCGGCGACCGAGAAATATAGTGGCATCGAAATTCGGGAGATCTGGTCCAACGCCGGCACGTTTCCGGAGGAGCCGGATCAGGCGACCCTCCTTGACCTCATGACCGAGAGCGGATCGAACAAGATCGGTTGCTGGGCCCTCGAAAAACAGGATGATGGCTCCTATCTTCTCTACTACACGATCAAACTTCCCATCTCCTTCACGGCCAGCGATCTCAAGATGATGATCGCCTTCTCGGCGACAATCGCGGATGCTCGTGAGGAGCAATTCTTCGGCACCGACGACGACTGAGCGTGAGAAGATCGATGAAGCCTCGCAACCCTCTGGCAATAAAACGCGTCCAATTGCCGCGATTATGCGCGACTGCCGGTCCCTTGGGCCGCAGAAGGTTTGGTATGAGGGTATGACACAAGGGTCGGTCTTTGGCCCTTTCTGCCCGGCGAGGGGAAAATGTCCGTTTCAATTCGATCCATCGGCGTCGGCATTCCGGAGCGCCGTATCACAAACGAAGAACTCGCGCTGCGCGTCGACACTACCGACGAGTGGATCCGATCGCATACCGGGATCGGTGCGCGGCACTACGCCGCCGATGGCGAGCTGACGAGCGACCTTGCGGCCGCCGCGGCTCGAGAAGCCCTCACAAGGGCTGGAATTGCGGCGGCCGATATCGATTTTCTCGTCGTCGCGACGGCGACGCCGGACTACTTCGGTTTTCCTTCGACGGCCTGTATCGTACAGGAGAAAATCGGGGCTATCGGTTGCCCGGCCCTCGACCTGACCGCAGGATGCACGGGATTCATTTACGCCCTCGATGTGGCCAGAGGTCTTCTCGAGGTGAACCAGGGAAGGTACGCCCTCGTGATCGGCGCAGAGACCCTTTCGCGGGTCCTCAATTGGGAAGATCGGGGCACGAATGTCCTCCTTGGCGATGGGGCGGGAGCGGCTGTCCTCGAGCGCGGTGATGGGGCCTTCGGCATTGAGCGGGCGAAACTCAGAGCCGATGGGGCGGGCGCGCATACGCTCAAGTTGGTGCAAGCGGAGCGTTCGAAGACTTTCGAGAGGGCGGCGCCGATGGTTCCCTATCTCGCGATGGACGGTCGCAGCGTTTACAACTTTGCGGTTGGCGAGATCAGCAAGCTCGTGGAAAGTCTCTTGCGAGAGACAGGGCTTGCGATAGGGGATTTCGCCTGGATCGTGCCGCATCAGGCCAACGCGCGGATCATCAAGGCCGCGGCGAAGAGGCTGGGCTTGCCGGAGGATCGCTTCTACATGAACATCGAGGAATACGCCAACACTTCTTCGGCGAGCATTCCGATTGCCTTGCACGAAATGCTGGAGAAGGGGCTGCTCAAGTCGGGAGATCTCCTGATGCTCCTCGCCTTCGGCTCGGGACTTACTTCCGGGGGGATGGTGCTTCGCTGGAGTTAGGGAAATCGGGCAGCCGGGAAGATCAAAGATTTTGCAGGTAGGCTTCCACAATTTTCGGATCGCGAGCGAGGGCGGTCGCTTCGCCTTCGAGCATGACCCGTCCCGCTTCGAGAACATAGGCGCGGTCGGCGGCTTCCAAGGCTCGCTTGGCGTTTTGCTCGGCTAAAAGGATTGTCTTGCCCCGGGCGCGCATGTCAGCAAGGACTTCGAATAGTTTGTCGACGACGATCGGCGCGAGGCCGAGCGAGATCTCGTCGGCGATGATCAGGCTGGGATCGAGGGCAAGGGCTCGGGCGAAGGCGAGCATCTGCTGTTCGCCGCCGCTGAGGCTGCCCGCCGCCTGGGATCGCCTTTCGCCGAGGCGGGGAAAGAGGCTGTAGCTTCTTTCGAGCAATTCTTCCCGTCGCGCGGAACGATTGCGGGTCGCCGTGACGAGGATGTTCTCCTCGACGCTGAGTTCGGGAAAAACATGACGGCCTTCGGGAATGTAACCGATGCCAAGGCCGACTCGCCGATGCGCCGGGAGTCCGAGGATCGACCGGCCATGGAGGCTCATTTCGCCCTTGGCGCGGACCAGTCCCATGAGGCACTTAAGAAGAGTCGATTTGCCCGCCCCGTTGGCCCCGACGATGGTGACGAAACCGCCTTCCGACACCTCGAGCGAAACGCCGTGGAGCACGCGTATCTTGCCGTAACCGGCTTCGAGCTTATCTATCTTGAGCAGCGTGTCGCCTTTCACGCGGGGTCCCCCTGCGAACGATTCGGGAGTCTTCGAGGCGTCTCTTTGCCCAGATAGGCCGCGATAACACGCTCGTCGTTGCGAACCTGATCGGGCTTCCCTTGGGCGATCATCTTTCCCTCGTCGAGAACGAAAATTCGGTCTGAAAGCGAGAGGGCGAGGCCGACGTAGTGTTCGACGAGCATGACGGTTAGGCCCTTTCGGTGGACCGAACGGATGAGCTCGGCGAGCTCGCCGATGCCGTCGGCTCCGATGCCCGCCGCCGGCTCGTCGAGGAGGAGAAGCGAGGGCCTTCCCGCGAGGGCCCTCGCGATTTCGAGGCGGCGCAGCTCGCCCATTGTCAGTTCGCCGGCCGAACGCTCCGCCGATTTCGCCAGTCCCAGCTCCGCGATAATGCCGTCGACGAACTCAGTGCGTTCACGGTCGCGGTGCCTGAGGCCGAGGCTCTTGAGGCTTTCGAGGATGGGCTTGCCCGCGGAGGCCAGGAGGATGTTTTCGCGGACGCTCATCGAGGCGAAGGGGCGGGCGACTTGGAAGCTCCGTCGGACGCCGAGATTGCTCATGTGCGCGGCCCGGAAGCCCTGCACCTCGCGCCCTTCGAAGCGAACGGAACCTGAGGAGGGTGTTACGGCACCGGCTATGACGTTGAACAGGGTTGTCTTACCGGCGCCGTTCGGGCCGATGACTGAGACGAATTCGCCTTTTTGAACGGAGAGGTCGAGGGAGTCGAGGGCGACGAGGCCGCCGAAGCGGATGGTCAGGCCGGCGATTTCAAGCTGGGCCATGGCCGTTCCTTGTTCCTGTCTTGTGGCCACCGCGAAACATACGCCCCACAATTTTCGAGGCGAGGCTCGCGTCGCCGAGGAGGCCCTGGGGCTGGAAGCGCAGCATGAGGAGGAGTATGGCGCCGTAAGTGAGAAGCCTGAAATTGGATATAAAGCGGAAAGCCTCGGGAAGGGCCCCGAGGATCAAGGCTCCGACGATGGCGCCGCGGATCTTGCCTATGCCGCCGAAAATGAGCATCGAGAGCACGACCACCGATTCGGTGAAGCCGAAGCTGGTGGGGGTGACGGCGCTGATGAAGGGGGCGTAGACGCTTCCCGCCATGCCGGCGAGTGCGGCGCTGAGGGTGAAGGCGGCTACCTTGTAGGACGCGATCGGAATGCCGATCGAAGCGGAGGCTTCTTCGTCGTCGCGTATCGCCACGAGGGAGGCGCCGAACCAGCTTCGCTCGAGGTAGGCGCTGATAGCCACGGTGAGGAGGAGCATAACGAGGGCCACGACGAGGAAATCGACATTTCCGAACTGGCGGCTCCCGATCGTCGGCAGGGGTATGGAAGAGATGCCGACGGCCCCCCCGAAAAACGGCACGTACTGAAAGAGGGCCACCATGACGAAGTTGAGTCCAATCGTCGTAATTGCGAGGAAATCTTCGCGCAGTCTCAGGCTGATGGCGCCGAGGATAAAGCCGGCGAGGCCCGCGACGCCGAAGGCTATCGGGATGGTCCACCAGAATCCGATGCCGTAGCGGGTCGCCATGATGGCAGCGAAATAGGCACCCAGGCCGAAAAAGGCGCTCTGCGCCAGGTTGGGTTGGCCCGCGTAGCCCACCACGATGTTGAGCGCCACCGCCAGGATGGCGAAGATGGCTATGGTGACGAGGACGACGACGAGGTAGCTCATCGCGAGGCCTTCGCCTTCCCGAGGAGCCCCTGGGGCCGCGCGAGGAGGATTATGATCAGTACTATGAAGGCGATCGCGTCGCGCGGAAGGACGAAGCCGGCGTAGGAGACCACGAAGGTTTCGACAAGGCCGATGAGCATGGCCGCGGCGATGGTGCCGAGAGGATTGCCGAGGCCCCCGAGCACGATGATGGCCAGCATCTTGTAGGCGGGGATGTCGCCCATAGTCGGATAGACAGTGTTGTAATTGATGCCGAGGAGGACTCCGGAGACCGCGGCGAGGGCGTAGCCGATGGCGAAGATGGCGGCGATGACGCCGCCCGTGTCGATGCCCATGGCCTCGGCCGTCGGCCTGTCCTGCGAAGTCGCCCGCCAATAGAGGCCGAGCCTGCTTCGTTTGAGGGCGAACCAGGTGCCGAGGAGGACGATGAGCCCGGTGACGAGGATGATGATCTGGACGCCGGTTATGAAGGCTCCGCCGAATCGGAGGGTGTGGATCGGAATCTTGGCGGGAAAGGTCTGGGGATAAGGCCCGAATACGAGCCTGAATACCTCTTCCATCGCTATGAAGGTACCGATGCTGGCGATAAGGGGAATGAGGGGACCGCGATTGAGAATGGGGCGATAGAGGAAGCGCTGGAGGATAAGGCCGAAGATGGCCGAGGCGAGAACCGCCGCCAGGAGACCGAGGGCGAGCGATCCCGTGAGTTTGAAGACCTTCAGCCCGACATAGGCGCCGAGGGTGAGGCCGGCGGCGTTGGCTATGTCGAGGATGCGCAGGATGCCATAGATGAGTGAGGGCCCGAGCGCGATCAGGGCGTAAAGGGATCCCGTGGAAATGCCGTTGACGAGGCTAAGCAGGAACATCCTTCTCCCTTTCCTTGACCCGATCGCGTTCGGATCAGGCCATCACTTGGGCGTTATGATCGCCGCGTCGTCGACGATGCCGTAATGATGGGGCAGCCCGTCCTTGACGATCTGGAGCTCTACGGCCTTTATGACGGCTCCGGTTGCATTGTAGCGCATGATCGTTCCGGTGACGCCCACGAAGTTCTTTGTCGCGGCGATGCCGTCGCGGATCTGGTTCGCGGAGACGCCCTTGGCCATGGCCTGCTTGAGCACGAGGAAGGAATCATAGGTCGTGGCGCCCACCATGTCGGGGGCGTAGTTGTAGGCCGCGGTGAAGCCCTTCACGAAATTGAGGACGACGGGTTCGGTGCTGTCGCGGTTGAAGGGCGTCGTGAACACGAGGCCGTTGGCCTGGGCTCCGACCGGCTGGAAGAACTGCGTCGTCGAATCGATGCCCTCGGTGCCGACGAGGGGCAGGGTGAGGCCGATCTGGTTCCAGTTATTGAGAAACTGTTGGCTCTCCGAATAGTACTGTGCCATGAAGAATCCGTCGGCGCCCTTGCTCGAGTCGCGCATCAGGATCGGGGTGAAATCCTTCTCCCCGAACTGATTGTAGTCGGTGGCGACGATGGTGGCGCCGAGGGCCTGGGCCTCCTCGGTGAAACCCTGGACCAGGGAGGTACCGAAATCGTTCTTGATGGCGATGATGGCTATCTTCTTGGCGCCGAGGTTCTTGACCATGGCCACGGCAGCGGCTTTTCCTTCGACCACACCGTCGAAATCCTGCTGGAAGATGAAGTTGCCCGTGGCGGGGATGCCGGGATTGACCGCGTAGGCGGCGAGCATGGGCACGCCGTTGCGCTGGAAGATTGGGGCCGCGGCGAGGGTCTGGTCGCTATAAGAACCGCTGACGACGGCCACGACCTTGTCCTGCGTGACGAGGCGGGTCGCGATGCTGACCGCCTGCTTGGTGTCGCTCGCATCGTCATAATTGACAAGTTCAAGCTGGCGACCTTTGATGCCGCCCGCCTTGTTGATGTCGGCCACCGCGAGTTTAGCGGCGTCGTAGGCGCTCTGGCCGTCGGCGGCCGCCCAGCCCGATTCCGGGGCGAAGAAGCCGATTTTCAGGGTGCCGGATTGGGCCGAAAGGATTCCGAGGGGAAGGAGAATCCCGAAGGACATCGCGGCCGCGATCCTTGTAAGAACGGTGTTCCGTTTCATCATTTCTCGCTACCTCCTTGGTAGGTTGGCACGATCAGAGGCATTATAGTTTTGTTACTTATTGCGATTATTGCTGACGTCCTCGTCGCGTGCGGTAATTCATTTGTGAGGCTACCTCCGGTCGGAGGAGCTGTCAAGTTTGGCCGCGGTTCGGCGACTCTGAGGATTTTTTGGCATCTTTCGCTTGGCCCGAGACTTCTCAGGCCGACTGGCCTATCCTGCCGCGGTTAGATTACCTTGAAACCGACCGATTTCAATAGGATGATGTGTCGAGTCGAAACGCCAGGAGGGGATGTGATGAGCTCACGTGTGACGCTAGTAAAGGAAGTTCTTGGGGTTCCCACCGCGGCATCTAGCTCGGGCGAAGGAATCGGACTTTGGTGGATGGGACAGGCGGGGTTTTTGATCGAGTCGAAGGAGACGCGCCTACTCGTCGATCCCTATCTCTCCGACAGCCTCGAGCGTCAATTCGGTCTTTTGCCCCTATCGCATCGACGCATGTCGCCCGCGCCGGTTCGCGCCGAAGAATTGCGGGACATCGATGTCATCCTCGTTACCCATGACCATGGGGACCATCTCGATCCCGACACACTTCTTCCAATCACCCGCGCCAATCCGGATTGCCGCCTCGTCCTGCCCGGTTCGGCCATGGAGTCGGCCCTCGGAGCGGGCTTGCCCCGATCGCAACTCCTTCCGATCGAAGTGTTCCAAGGCATCGATGTGGGCGCCCTTCGCGTCTCGGCGATTCCCTCGGCCCATGAGGAATTGGCCATCGATCAGCATGGACGATCCCTCTTTCTCGGCTACGTCTTCGAACTCGACGGGATTCGCTTCTATCATTCCGGGGACTGCGCGCCCTATGCCGGCCTCCTCGACAACCTTGCGCCGTACAAGATCGATGTGGGTCTTCTTCCCGTAAACGGACGCGACGCGAAACGGAGATCGCAGGGAATTCTCGGCAACTTCAACCTCGCCGAGGCCCTCGCCCTTGCTGAAGGGGCCGGTTTCGGCTTTTGCCTCGGTCATCATTTCGGCCTTTTCGATTTCAATACGATCGACGAGGGAAAGGCGAGGGAACTCCTTCGGAGAGACGGGAAGGGTCGATTCGAACTCGTTTCGCCCGAGGTGGCCTACAAGATCGGCAAGAATCTCTAGACCTGCGTTTCCGCCGCGGATGGACGCCCGGACACGATGAGTTTGTCGATGCGATTTCCATCCATGTCGACGATCTCGATTTCACAGTCCTTCCATTGGCATCGGTCTCCGGGTCTCGGTATGACCCCCATCACATTGAGCACGAGACCGGCGACAGTCTCGTAGTCGCCTTTGTCAGGGAAATCGCCGATGCCGAGGGTTTCCGCGAAACTGCCGATGGAAAGGGCACCATCGACGAGCCAGGAGCCGTCGGAGCGCTGGGTTATCTCGGGCTCTTCGTCTCCGCCCGTGAGAGGAATGTCGCCAACGACCGATTCGATGAGGTCGCCGAGAGTGACGAGACCGGCCACCCCGCCGTATTCGTCGAGGAGGAGAGCCGTCTTGATGCCGCTCTCTTTGATGGCAGCAAAGGCGCGCAGGGCGCTCGTGGTTTCGGGAATGATCACCGGCTTTCTGAGAAAGGACCGGATGTCCAGGAAGCGCCCCGCGACCAGGGCGGCGAGGGCGTCTTTCACCGGTAGCATGCCGACGACCTCGTCCGGATTGCCTTCGATGACGGGAAGGTAGGCGTAGCGGCTGTGCTCGAGGATTTTCGCCTTTGCCGCCTTGATCCCGTCCTCGAGATCGATCCACTCGATTTCGGTACGAGGCGTCATCAAGGACATGACGCGCCTGTCGTCGAGGGAGAGAACGCCTTCGACCATTTCGCGTTCGCGATCCTCGAATACTCCCGCTTCGGCGCCTTGGGCGATGAGGACTTTTACTTCCTCCTCCGTGACCGAGGGCTCGGGATCGGCATGGATGCCTAAGGCGCGGATGACGAGGTCGGTGACAGCAGATAGGAATCGGGCCAGCGGCGAAAAGAGGAAGGCGAAGGCTCGGAGCGGCCTGATGACGAGGGCTGCGATGCGCTCCGGACGAGAAAGCGCGAGGTTTTTCGGCACCAATTCGCCCAGGACGACCGAAACGAAGGTGGTGACGAGAACGACGAGACCGAGCGAGAGGGGCTCCGCGATCCCTTTGAATAACGGCATGGTTGCGAGCAAAGCCTGGAGACTTTTCGCGACGGTTGCGCCGCCGATCGCTCCGGTGAGGGTGCCGATCAGGGTTATGACGATCTGGATGGTGGAGAGGAACTGCGAAGGGTTCTTGGCGATTTGCAGCGCTAGGGCGTAGGACTTGTGCCCAAGATCGGCTTCATGGCGCAACCTTGCCTTTCGCGAGGCGACGATGGCCATCTCCGCCAGGGCGAAAAAGCCGTTTGCGAGGATGAGAAACAGAATAAGGGCGATTTCGACCATCATGACGCCGAAACGAAGGCGCCGGCTTTGAACAGGCTGTCGGGTGAATGCATCTCTTCCTCAAATGTACCACGGTTGCCGAGGCGGGATAAAGGGCGAGTTAGAGGCGATGCGCTATACTTCGGGCATGTGGTCAAAGGCGCGGCATCCGGCGCTCGCTATCCCTTGGGTTGTCCTCGCAGCTGTTTTGGTCGCGTCCTGCGCCACTTCGCGCGGCAGCACCTATGCTGAAGGCGCATCGAACGAATCCTCGGCGGCAGCCGCGAGCGCCAAGGCTAAGCAAGAGGAGACGAAGCGAAACCCTCCGCCTTCCAGCCCTCCATCTACCCAGGCACCGAGCTCGACTCTATACGGTGCCGCGATAGTCGTGGCGCCTGCGCCCCCGCCCCCGCCCCTGCCCAAGGGCAGACTGGTGATCGAGGATCTTCCCGACGATGCGAGCGTTACCGTCGATGGGCTTCCGGGTTTTTTCGGCCGCGGCGCATTTGCCTCGGCGGCTTTCGAACTCGACCCTGGCGCCCATGGCATCGAGATCAGAAGATTCGGTTACAAGGACTGGCAAACGGACATCATCATCTCGGATAGGCAAATCCTTCGTATTTCGCCATCCTTCGAGGTTGCGGATTTTGGGCTCAGGTCTCTCGAAACCTGGCCTAGTAATTTTAATCCCGATGACCCTGGCTATTACGGAACCACGCTCATAGCTCTTGAGGCGACGGCTCAAGGTACTTGCGATATTCGAGTGGAGTCCGATTCCGGAAGGACGGTACGCGACCTCGGCGATATCCGGATCGGACGCTCGGGCTGGAACTGGCGCTGGGATGGAAGGGATGCGAGGGGAAAACCCGTCGCAGATGGCGACTATGCGATTGTCGCTACGGAGAGCGGGGGGATAGAACTCGCCAGGACGATGGTGCGGGTAGACCGTTCGCTCATGGGGCGATCTTCCGTTCTTGCCTCGGGGGCAGGAGGGACCTTGTTCGCGCCCGCCGCCCGTCCCATGGCGAGCGGCGGCGTGGAAATCTCTTCCTTCTTGCTTGGCCATGTCCTATCTTCCACGGGTCCGACGAACGGACGCATCTTAAGCGGATTCGGCAGCAGGATTGCCTTTCCCGCTGCAGACTCGGGGGAATCGGGAGCTGCTTCGCAGGCTGTCGAAGTGGACCTATCCTTCGTCGGCATCTTTCACCCGGGCGAAACGGCATCGGTTTCGAGCGATGCCTATGAGCTTACCGCTTCGGTCCTCGTGCCTGTCGCAAGCGAGGCCTTCCATGCCTCGCTCCTCGGCAAATTCAGCTACGGAAGCTTTCTCGAGGCGGGGGATTGGCCAAGTCCCTATGACGGCCTCGCGCGCTTTCCCGGACTATCCCTGGCTTTGGCCCTCGAATACGACGTCGAGAATCTCAGGGCCTTCGCCGCTCCGGAAATCGAGGTCAGCACCTTTTACCCGAACTATGATCCGGCCATCGTGCCCGGATTCTTTGCCTGGGGCTATTTGCGAGGCGGCCTCGAGTCGAAGCTTGGCCCCTTCAGCCTTGCCCTATCAGGGGCAGTCCGCAGCCTTCCCTTCAATTATGGTCTGTCAGTCGCCTGGCCCTTGTCCGCCGGCGTCGAAATCCGGTGGCACGGGCGCGAAAGGCCTCTCGTCCTTTCCTTCCTCGCAACTGGGGAATTCGATTCGAGGGCGGCTTGGTACCTGAACTCGGGGATTTCCGTGGGGTATCGGCTCTAGGGGCGAATTGCTTTTTCTCTTGTCGCCCCGAGTTCCAATCCGTATCCTTCCGCAATGGAACGATGCCCTTGGTGCGGCGACGACCCGCTCTATGTCGAGTATCACGATCGCGAATGGGGCAGCCCGCTCCACGACGAAGATAAGCACTTCGAATTCCTCCTTCTGGAGACGCAACAAGCCGGGCTGTCCTGGATCACCATTCTGCGCAAGCGCGAAGCCTATCGCAGGGCCTTCGCCGGCTTCGATCCGGAGAAGGTCGCTCGTTTCGGCCAGGCCAAGGTAGAGACTCTTCTCGCCGACCCGGGCATTATCAAGAACCGCCTCAAGATCGAAGCTGCAGTGAAGAACGCGAAGGCCTTTCTCGAAATTCGCGAAGAGCGAGGCAGTTTTGACGCCTGGCTTTGGGATTTCGTCGATGGGCGCCCGATCGACGGCAAGCGGAGGTCGCCTGCCGATGTCCCGGCTACCACAGAACTTTCGGACAAGGTCGCGAAGGAAATGAAGTCCCGCGGCTTTTCCTTCGTCGGCTCGACCACGATCTACGCGCATCTGCAGGCGATAGGCCTCGTGAATGACCATCTGCTTTCCTGTTTCCGGCACAGGGAAGTCGCTGTTCAAGCCGCTGCTCGATCCTAAATCAGGAGTGACCCGATGGATTTCAGTCTCGAAGTAATGGCTGCGCGCGGCTCCGTGCGCAGCTTCGACGGTCGACCTATCGTCCGAGAGAAGACCCGAGCCCTTATCGATGCAATGGAAGCCTGCGCGTCAGGTCCATTCGGCGGCACGGCGCGTTTCGCCTTGGTTTCGGCGGAGGCCGAGCGTTCCGATGGTGAAGGCGGTGACGGGGTACTCGCAAAGAACGGCAAGATCGGCACCTATGGACTAATCAGCAAGGTGCCCGCGTTCATCGTGGGTGCGATTTCTCGGGGTCCTAAAGCCCTCGAGGATTTCGGCTATTCGATGGAAGGCCTCGTCCTCAAGGCTACCGAACTGGGACTTGGGAGCTGCTGGATCGGCGGATTGTTCGATCGAGGCGCGGCGGCCAAGGCCCTTGGCCGAAGGGAAGACGAATTGCTGCCTGCCGTCGTGGCCATCGGCATGCCCGCGGAAAGAAGATCGCTTGCCGAATCCCTGACCAGACGCCTTGCCCGCGCGGATAGTAGAAAAGCGCCATCTGTACTGTTTTTCGATGAAGTGGCAGGAAGGCCTCTGTCGCTCGCGGACTCTCCGTGGCTCGGGGTCTTCGAAGCCTTGCGTATGGGACCCTCGGCTTCGAACAAACAGCCCTGGCGCATCGTTGCGAGGGGGACGGAGTCCAAGCCTCGATTTGATCTCTACCTCGATGAGGATCGCGCCTATAATTCCGCCCTTGGTGAGATCCACATCCAGAACATAGACATGGGTATAGCGATGAGGCATTTCGAATCGGCGGCACGGAGCCTGGGGCTTCCGGGCGGCTGGTCGAGAACGGAAAAGGCAAACGAAGGGATGGCGGCGCACCTCATCTATATCTCTTCTTGGGTTTGATGAGGAATTCAAGACATCGCCACTCCCTCGCGGCACTACACGGATGCCGGCGACGAGGGTAGTATCTCCTTGTCGCTCCAATCGTCCGACAAGGAGTATCGATCTTCCATGCTGTTGAGAAGCACGCGTTCTGCCGCCCGGCCTGTCAGTGCGGATGAGGCCCTCCTCGCAGGTCTCGCCCCCGACGGGGGACTCTATGTGCCGGAATTCTTCCCTTTGCTCGATCCTGCACTCGGCGAGAGGGGATTTCTTGCGTACGCCGATATCGCCTATCGGATGATTGCTCCTTTCTTCGAAGAGCTCCCGGCGCAGGAACTCAAGGCTGCGATCGAACGGGCGGCGGCGACCTTTGAGGATCCGCGCGTGGCTCCGCTTGTCCAGGCCGGCGACCTTCCGGTGCTCGAGCTATTTCGCGGGCCGACCCTCGCATTCAAGGATCTTGCCCTCACCCTTTTCGGGGACTTGCTCGCGATGGCGCGAAAGAAGGCGGGGCTCGAGGATGAGCTTCTTGTCATCGTCGCGACGTCGGGCGATACGGGTTCGGCGGCGCTTTCGGGCCTGGAAGGCCGGGAGGGCATCAGGATTGTCGTGCTCTATCCCGCCCAGGGCGTAAGCGAGGTGCAAAGGCGCCAGATGACGTCCCGCAATGCCTCCAATTGTCTCGTTCTTGGCATCGAGGGCAATTTCGACGACGCGCAGCGAATCGCGAAGCGGCTTCTCACCGATCCCGGGAGTCGTCAGGCCTTCGCCGAGCATGGCAATTCTCCCTGTTCTGCCAACTCGATCAATATCGGCCGTCTTACCCCTCAGATCGCCTATTATGTGCACGCTCACCGCGAGCTCAAGTCCCTCGGGCTCCTCGATGCCGAAGGTCGCTTCGATGTCGCGGTTCCTTCGGGCAACTTCGGCAATGTCCTCGCGGCGCGTTATGCGAAAGAGATGGGCCTCCCCATCGGCGGGTTTCTCGTAGCGACCAACAGGAACCGTGTGCTGGCCGACTTTCTGGCCACAGGCATCTACGATCGCAATCGCCCCTTCCTTATAACCACAAGCCCCTCGATGGACATCCTCGTTTCGAGCAACCTGGAGCGGCTCCTTTTCGAGGCTTGCGGTCGCGATCCCGGTCGCACCTCCAATCTGATGGCCGAACTCGCCTCGAAAGGGCGCTATGAATTGACCGAAGGCGAAAGGCGCGCCTTCGCCGATTTCAGGGGAGCGTCGGCGGACGAGGGAGCCTCGGCCGCGGAAATCAGGCGTCTGTTCGAGACGACAGGCTATCTTCTCGACCCCCACACGGCGACGGCGGCGGCCGCCCTTCGCGAGGCGGGAGCCCTCCGCCCCACGCTTCTCGTGGCGACCGCGAGTCCCTTCAAGTTCGCGGGTACGGTTTCGGCTGCCCTCGGACTCAAGGAAAGAAAGGACGAGTTCGACGCAATCGAGGCTCTCGCGGACAAGGCTCGACTTCCTGTACCAGCCCAGCTTTCGGGCCTGCGCGGCGCCGTGGAAAAGCATGATCACAAGGTCGCCCCCGAGGCGGTCGAAGCGGCAATCCTTTCTTGGCTATCGGGAAAAGCATGATCGTCAGCGTTCCGGCAACCAGCGCCAACCTCGGCCCGGGCTTCGACGCCCTCGGCCTCGCCCTCGCTCTTCGCAACAGCTTTATCGTCGAGGAAGCAGCTCGCGACGAGATCCTGGGTTGCGAGACAGCGTACTGCGGATCGGACAACCTCTTTTTGGCTTCGGCCAGGAAAGCGGCCCTTGCCGTCGGGAAGCGACTGCCGCCTCTTCGCGTTCGCTTCGATAGCCCCGTGCCCGTGGCGCGCGGCCTCGGTTCGAGCGCGACGCTCATAATTGGTGGTATTCTGGCGGCGAAGCGATTGTTGGGTTCGCCTGCGTCCGAAGCCCTGGATGAACAGGGCATTCTCGACCTTGGGGCGAGCATCGAGGGTCATCCCGACAACACGACTCCCGCCATGCTCGGCGGCTTCGCGGTCGCCGTGAGCGAAGACGGAAGGATCGTTTCGATCCGGAGGCCCCTTGGCGGGAGTATCTCTTTCTCGGCCCTCGTGCCGCCCTTCCCCCTTGAAACCTCCATTGCTCGAGCGGCCCTGCCCAAAAGCGTCTCGTTCGCCGATGCGGCCGGCAATGCTGGTCGAGCGGCCCTCGTTACGGCGGCATTCTTGACCGGGGATTGGGAAAAGCTTGGGGCGGCGATGCACGATCGCCTGCATGAACCCTGGAGAGCTCCCCTCATTCCCGGCTTCGAGGAAATGCGACGGGGAGCCCGGGATGCAGGAGCCCTTGCCGTGTGGCTTTCCGGAGCAGGGCCCACCGTGATCGCCGTATCGAGGAGGGGAGACCTCGCCTTTGCTTCTCGCATGGACGCTCTATGCGCTGCCGCGCAGCCTCAGGCCTGGAAACACCTCCTTCTCGCGGCGGACGATGCGGGAGCCACCGTAAGCGATTGAGGAACCAGGCGAGGACGAAGCGGTCCTTCTCACAAAATCTACCTTGTTATAGGATCAGCCCATGCTCATCGCGCTGCGAAGTAATAACTGTTCAAAATTCGTTCCGCTCACCCTCCTCCTGTTCGCGCTCTTCCCCTTGTCGACCTTCGCGAAGGCTACCTATCCCGCCCTCCTCGAGGGCAAGGTCGTCGGGGTTCATGACGGCGACACGATCACTATTCTCCAGGCGAAGAAGCAATACAAAATCCGCCTCGACGGCATCGACGCGCCCGAGCTCAGCCAAGCCTATGGCCAGGTCGCGAAGCGTTTCGCTTCGGAATTCGCCTTCGGCAAGATCGCCCGCGTCGAGGTCCATGGCATCGATCGTTACGGGCGTTATCTCGGCGAGGTCTTCGTAAACGGCCAGTCCTTGAATAAGGCTATTCTCGCCGCCGGCCTCGCCTGGCACTATAAGCAGTACTCGAAGGATCCTGTACTTGCCTCCCTCGAGGCCCAAGCGCGTTTCAAGAGAATCGGTCTCTGGAAGGATCCTTCTCCCATCCCGCCTTGGGAATATAGGAAGCGCAAGAAATGAGCGGATGGCACAAGAATCGGGTGGTCAATGCGTTCGTCCTCGTCGTGGTATACTCCCCGATACGGGCAGGGCGTTTGCCCGGAGGAATCCAATGGCCCTTCTCGAAAGACTGATCCTTTATCTCCTTCTCTTCATCGGCCTGCCGACGGTTGTCTTTTTTTTCGTTCGCGCCATCCAGCGCGACAAGTCCGAGGTCGAGCGTTTGAAGGCGCGCAAGGAAGTCCTCGAGCTCGAAGCGAAGGTCGAAGAGGCGAGGGCGAAATCCTTGGCCGAGGAAAATCGCAAATACGATAGGATCATCGAGGAAGCGGACAAGGGCAGGGGCGAGAACGAGACGCCCGGGCCGCTATCCGGTAACTAAAACGGGCGCGTGGCACCCATTGTATTCGAGGCCGGACAGATCCCGGCCCTTTGCGCAGGAGCATCATGGAGAGGACCGTTTACGTCATTGGACACAAGAATCCCGATACCGATTCGGTTGTGGCGGCGACCGCCTATGCCGAACTCAAGCGTAGCCTGGGCATGGCCGAGGTTCGCGCGGCCAGGGCCGGCGCGGCCAATCCGCAGACCGAGTACATTTTTCAGCGCTTCGGCGTCCACCTGCCCGAATTCGTACCCGATCTCCTCCCCAAGGTCGAATACTGGCTGGGCGATCCCGTGCCGACTGTCCTCGAGACCTCGCCGCTCTGGGAGGCTCTCGCCTTGATGGGAAAGGCCGAGAATCGAGTCCTCCCGATCGTGGACGCCGAAGGTCGCTACAAGGCCCTCCTCCATTACGGCGCCTTCGCGGAGAACATCCTCGCCAAGATCAATCCCCACAAGAAGGCCGTCATCACGACGAGCGTAGCCCACCTCGTCACGACGGCGAAGGCTCAACCCTTGGTCATCTTCGACGAGCATACATTCTTCAAGGCGAGGATGCTCGTCGCCGCCCTCGAGACGGCATCCTTCGTGACACACCTGAAGAGCGAGCCCGTCGACAACACGATCATACTCGTCGGCGATCGCGAGGATGTGCAGCGAATCTCCATCGAGTCGGGCGTGCGTGCCCTCATCGTGACGAACGGCAATGTGGTTTCGAAGGCGGTGAGGGAGCTCGCCGAGGAAAAGAGGGTTTCCATTCTCGTCTCGCCCTACGACACCTCGAGCACATCACTCCTCGTCCTTTACTCGACGCCCGTGGGCTCGATGGGCGACTCGTCGATCCAGCCCCTCCAGAAGAAGGATCTCATCAAGAGCGCGAGGAAGGCCCTCGCGGCTTCGCCCAGCCGCTCGGTACCCGTTGTCGACGAGGCAGGCAAGGTGGTCGGCATCTTCGCCGAGGGCGATCTCGCGCGCGATCCCCACGTCGACATCATTCTCGTGGATCACAACGAATTGTCGCAGGCCGTCGAGGGGGCGGAGAACTACCATGTGCTCGAAGTGATCGACCATCACCGGCTCGGGACTTTCTCGACGCGCTATCCCATCAATTTCATCAACAGGACGGTGGGGGCGACGAGCACGATCGTCGCCTCGATGTACCGCGACGCGAGGGTTCCGCTGCCCAAGAAGATGGCCTCCATACTTCTCTGCGGCGTCCTCTCCGATACCTTAATTCTCCGCTCGGCAACGACGACCGACGTCGACCGCGACATGGCCGAGTATCTGTCGAACATTACCGATCTCGACATCGAGTCCCTCGGGGCAGACATCATGGGGGCCGCCTCGGCTGTCGCGTCCAAGCCCGCGGCCGAAATCGTCAACCTCGACCTCAAGGAATACGAGACTTCCGGCAGGAAGATCTCCGTGAGCCAGGTCGAGGTCACCGACACGGCGGTGATTATGGAACGCAAGGACGAAATCCTCGCAGCCCTCGCGAAGGTGCGTTCCGAGCGGCAATGCTGGCTTTCCGCCCTCATGGTCACGGACATCACGGAGCTGACGAGTCTCCTCCTCCTCGACGGCGAGAAGGAGCTCATCGGTCTCGTCAACTATCCGCGAAGCGACGAGGGAGTCTACGTGCTCAAGGACATCCTCTCGCGAAAGAAACAGCTGATGCCCGCGATTTTCGAGCTGGTCGAAAGGGCGAACGAGGCCTGAAGCGGACCGGCCGGCCTAGCCGATCTGCGCCAACGCCGGCCTTGATCCTACCGACCGTGGCACTGTTTGTATTTTTTGCCGCTTCCGCAGGGGCAGGGATCGTTACGGCCGACCTTGGGCGTCGCGCGCACAATCGTTTCCGGAACGATCTCGCCTTCTTCGTAAAGCCAGAGTTCGTCTTTTTTCAGGAACTTCGCCTTTTCGTGGTGCTTGTCCTTGAGACCGCCCTGCACGTAATCGGCGATGAATTCGACGCTGCCCTTCTCGTCGGAGGGCCCGCCTTTGTCCGTCGATACGATACGCAGGCCGAGCCATTCGGATTCCTCCGCCCATTTGCGTGTCGCCTCGAGGTCGACACCCTCGTCTCCCCCGACGCAGCTTTTCATGAGCCAGTCGATTTCTCGCTTTACGTAGGCGCTGTAGCGACTTCGCATCAGAGTCTCGGCCGTGGCCGCCGGCACTTTGCCCTTTATGACGGGCTCGCAGCAGTCGGAATATGCGCGGCCCGAGCCGCAGGGGCATTCATTCATAGGTACTCCTTCATGCGGAATGGCTCACTTGCCCGACAATGCGCCCGAGGCCAGGAAGGGCAGGGATATGAAGTTGCCGATCATGCCGCCGAGGCTGCTCAGGAAGAAAATGAGCAAGATGCGCGTGACGCGATTTCGGTAAAAGCCCTTGAGATGGGTGACGTCTTCGGCGAGGTTCTCGAAGTCCGATACCCGGGGCTTACGGACGAAGGCCTCGACTACGCCCGCGAACATCCCCACTCCGACGAAGGGATTGAGGGTGGCGATGGGCGCCCCGAAAAATGAAACGAGGATGGTGAGGGGATGGGCCAGGCAGAGCGCCGATCCGATGGCCGCGAGGGAACCGTTGAGGAGGACCCATCGGAGGAGGAGGTCGAGGCTCGCCGTCGTGCCGGACTTGAAGAAGCCGATGAGGATGAAGGCGACGATCGCGGCGGGGATGGCCCATCCGAGGATCTTGCCTGCCTGCGAAGGCTTGGGAAGGGTTTCGAGTTCGGCTACTGATTCGTCGGCCTCGCCCCGCTCGAGACGCTCGAGCCAACTGACGATGCCTTCCAGGTGTCCCGCGCCGACGACCGCCAGGACGGGGGCCGGAGCCTTGAGTTCGCCGGAATCGGGCGATGCCTGATCGACGCTTGCGTTCGTGTTGCCGGTTGTCAGGCTTGCGGCTTTGGCCTCGGTGAAAATGCGCGCGGCGAGATAGCGGTCGCGTTCGTCGATCAGGACTTCTTTGACTGAGGGCAGGAAGTCGGCGAGCTCTCCCATCATTTTTTCGAGTTCGTTCTGCTCTTTGAGCTTCTCGATGTCCTCCGCCGAGAGTTTTTCCCCCGAGACCGCCGAATCGACGAGGCTGGCCAGGAGCTTTGAGCGATTCCAGAGGTTGGAGCGTCCCCAGGCGCGCTTGAGGGTAGTCTGGACGTCGCGGTCGCAAAAGGCGTAGGGAATGCCCAGTTCGTCGGCAGCGGACACCGCGGCAAGCATCTCCTCGCCGGGCTTAACACCGACTTCGCTGCCCATGCGGCGCTGAAAACCGGACAGAGCAAGGTTGGCGAGGAGGAGAAAGCCCCGCCCTTCCTTGAGCACTTTGATGATGTCGAGGTTTTCCCACTTGGATCCCTCGCTCATCGAGCGGTAGCGCCCGGCATCGATTTCGACACAGACGCGGGCAGGACCTTCGGCCCGTATCAGGGAACGAACCTCATCGATGCTTTCTCGGGAAATGTGGGCGGTGCCGACGATGAGGATGGGGCGTCCGGCAATGGTCAGTCTGCGGGTGGTCTGGGGCATCATGTATCCTTTGCGCGCGTTCTCGGCCGAGGGCCGCTCAGTGATTCGCCTGGGAGCCGGAACGAGCGAGCTCGGCGACGATGAGACTGTATTGGATCGCGCCTTGCCGGTTCATGTCGTGGGCGAGTTGGAGGTATTTCGCTCCCAGGTCCGGTTTGCCTCGAATGATCCAATATTCGCCGAGCGAGAAAAGCATCTCCGCGCGGATATCGAGTTTCTGCTCGCTCTGCAGGCCGATTTCGAGGTCGGTGGTGAGATCGTTCATGTCTTCGAAGAGTCGGAGGATCGTCCATCGCGAATGTTCGGCGTCGCGGTCGAGCCTGGCTGCAGCCTTGCCCGCGAGGGCCCTACCTTCGGTGAGCCTACCGGCTCGAAGGAGGGAAATGGCGCCCAGCACCGCATAATCGGACCGCGCGGGTGCGCTCGCAAAGGCTTTTTGGAAGCGTATGCCCGCGTCTTTCCATCGGCCGAGCCTGAAGGCGCAGAGTCCCGCCGATTCGTAGGCATACCAGTATTCGGGCTTGAGCTTGACCACCATGTCGTAGTCGGCGAGAGCTTCCGCGTCATTCCCAAGCTTGACGTATATGGCTGCACGGTAGAGATAGGGAAGGAAGTAGTCCGGCTCGGCCTTGATGGCGTCGCCGAGGTCGGCCTCGGCTTCGGCAAAGCGCTTCGTGTCGATCCTGTAACGCGCACGATCGATATAGGGCCAGGATGCGTTCGGTGCCATGGCGATCGCCTCGCTGAGGTCGGACTCGGAATCGGCATACCTGCCGAGCTGGTATCGCACCTTGCTGCGGTCGGAATAGGTATAAGCGTCGTTCGGGTCGAGGGCGAGGGCCGAATCAAGGGCCTTTTCCGCGTCATCGTATTTACCGAGACGATAGAGGGCCTGCCCCAGCCCTTTGAAAGCATCGGGGTTGGAGCGATTCAAGTCGCTTGCCTTGGAGAAGGCGACCTGGGCTTTGGCCCATTCGTGCTGATCCAGCCAGTATTCCCCTAATGAAACCTGGACCGAGGCCTTGTTGGGTGCGACCGCGACAGCCTTGTTGAGATAGGCTTTCCTGCCATTCGTGTCGTTCTGGAATCGGGCGATTTCGGCCGCCATCGTAAGGGTGTCGGCATCCTGCGGATGCTCGGCGAGAATGCTGTCCAGGAGGGCTCGGGCTTCGGTGAGCTTTCCGGCGGATACCAGGGCCGAAGCTTGCAGACGCTTGATCTCGAGGTCGGAAGGATTCGCCGCCGCCAATTTACCGAGCGAATCGGCCGCGGCAGCGGGATTGCCCGCCGCCAACAAGGCTCCCGCTGATGCGACGCCGGCTACCTTCGGGTTTGGAGCGGGGGTCGGACTGGGTTTTGCCGTCTGGGGCGGCTTAGGCTGGGGGGTCGGTTTGGCTTGCGGTGCTCCCGCGCAGGAAGCCAGGAAGGCAGCCAGTACCGATGCGACGAGGGGCATGGCCAAGAAAGGGTACTTGTGGAGATGCATTGTCCGATTCTCCGGGTACTGCTTCGTGTTCCTGCGAGAGTTACTATTCCTTAAGGAATCTTGCCTCGTCAGGGCCTGGCCCGAGGCTCGCGCAAGGGCTTTGAACGGGCAGGATACTATACTTTCCCTCCGCATTGCACAAGGTTGCCAGGAATCGCACGAATCGATAGAGTCTCGCATGATGAAATCAGGATTTTGGCGTCGCGCGTCGATCGCCGCCCTCGTGTATGCCCTGGCTTTCGTGGCCCTCGTCCTTCTCCAGTATTCCTCGGCCCCGGGCTTTTCGTGGCGATCGGGTATAGTCTCCCTTCATGGCGCCGCGGTGAAGGCTAAGGCTCCCTCGGCCCCCGCCTTCGATCTTTCTATCGACGGATTGAGGATGCGAGTGGATGCGAAACGCCAAGCCATGATCGTCCTCGCCGATGGAACGAAGAATCCCGTCGATTTTCGTTCCATTCAGAAAGGCGATGCGGGGGCGACACTCCTTTTCTCTGGAAAACTTACCCTGTCGATTGCCGCAGCGGGGAATAGCGTTCGCATGACCGTTGCCAGCCCCGACTCGACGGTGAAATTCCTCGAATTGCCCGCGGATCTTCCCCAATCTTCCGCATGGACGAGAAGCGACCGCTCGAGCGTGGTCGTCGCCCAGGGAAATAGCTGGCGCATCTCCCTGCCATCCTCGGCATTTTCCGATTCGAGCGTCGATCTACCGATCGGCACCCCCCTGCTCGTAGAAGCCCTGCCCAAGGTTGTGCCGGGGAAAACTAGTTTTGTCGTCAAAAGCGACGCGGATTTCAGGCAGACTATTCTCGCGTGGCTCGACAAGGCCTGGTCCGGGTTGAGCGATAGCCGCTTCGATCAGGCGGCCTTCAAGTGGAAAATGGCCGATGGAAGTTCGGCTTTTTCCGAACAGGCCCTCGCGGCATGGCTTGCCGAAGCCTTTCGTCGAGGTCAGGGCGAGGCCGCGATCGCCAAGGCGAGACAGGGTCAGGACGTCTTTGCGAAGTCGCTGACCTGGCAGACCGTCCCATACTTCGGAAATACACTCACTCGCATGCCTGATCTCGAAGCCGCCGACGCAAGCGAGTCCAGACAGCTGGCATCGCTGCTCGCAGCCAAGGATCCTTCGATTCTCGAGGTTCCCGATCTTGTTCAGCGCCTGGTCGACAGGAGTCCGAAGCAGCTCTATTCGGATGCGATCGCGTTCTTGGCGACCCTCGACCCGTCCCTGCTTACGCAAAGGCAGAAGGTCGGCCTGATTTCAGCGGCGGCCGCGGCGAGCTCCCTTCTCCGCGGTTCGACCGACGTTCTTCCGAACCATGTGGCAGCCGAGGCTCAGGTGCTCGCGGGCATGGTACAGGCGGGAGATCTTTGGTATTTGGAGACGTCGGCGGATGGGAAGGTCGATGTATCGCTTTCCCTCGATGCCGGATTCGCGCTCATCGCCCTCGGAAAAGCTGAAGGTAAGGATAATCTCCTTGCGGCAGGCCAGACCCTGGTTGATGGAGCCCTATCCCTGGGCGACGACATGGGTTTCCTTCCGGCGAGTCTCGAGATAGCCTCGGGGGCCGTAGCATCGAAAACAGGCTCGATCTCTCCTGAATCGCTCTATGGCGAAATTGCCGACAATCCCTGGTATCCCCACGAAGTCTCCTTCGCCAAGGACCTCGAACAAGGCGTCTGGGCCTGGACCTGCGCACCCCTCCTCACCGTCGACGCCACTTCGGCCAAAAGGGTGTTCTCAGTTACCTACCCCGCTGGCGATACTCATTTTCTCGTCTTATACGGCATCGGACGCTTTTCGAACATCAAGCTGTACGGCATCGATTACAGTCCGGATTCCCAGTTCGAGAGCTACAACGTATCGGGCTACTTCTATCGAGGCTCGGCCTCAGCTCTTTACCTGAAGATGCGCCACAAGGCCGAAATCGAGAAGGTCGAACTGGACTACTGACGTCGAGCCTCGCCGAGGGAGGGCGGTTTCGAAACACCCTCCCTCAGGCAGCGGAAAGCGGATCGCGGCGGAAGAAACGGGCCAGGAGATCATAGACCTCGGGGTATTCCGAGCGGAGCAATTCGGGGCGCTCGAAGAAATATTCGCAGAAGACGGCGAAGAACTCCTCGGGGCTCTCGGCGGCGTAGGAATCGATCCGGGTTGCCCCCCCCTTGCGGAGCTTTCCCCGCCGCGGCTTGCGCGAGGCTGGCGCCGAAAGTTGGCGACGGAAGTCCTCGTAGGCCGCGCTGAAGACCCTTCGCCATTCGGCTATTCCGATGTCGCGGGGCAGTGGCGGCACCCCGTCGAAGTGACCGTCCCTTCCATCGATCTTGTGAGCCATCTCGTGAATGACGACATTGTAGCCGTCACCCCAGCCCGAGGCTTCGATGTCCACGCGGGAGAGGGCTACCGGGCCGAGGTCGAAGGCTTCCCCCGAGAATTCGTCGTCATATTCGTGAACGACGCCCGCCTCGTCATAGTCCTTCTTTTTCACTTCGTATTCGCGGGGCGTCACCATCACGGTCGACCAATCGTCATACCAATCGATATCGAGCCCGACGAGGGGGAGCACGGCCTGGGCGGCTATCGAAAGCTTCAGTTCCTCGTCGATTTTCGCGTCCCCGACGGGATCGAATATCTTCTCCGCGAGAAAGATCGTCGCCAGCTCGCGGAGGCGTTCCCGCTCTTCCTCCCTGAGATAGCGGAAAATGGGGTGTTCCTTCATTACCCAGGCCCACAGCTCGTCGGGGATCGGGCGCTCTGCGAGGATGCGCTTTCTTTTAGCGCGCTTGAAGGGGGTAAAGAGTCCCATGAGGGCAGAGGATAGCCGGGTCGAGACCAAGGCTCAAGGCTCGCGAAAGGGATGGAGGCGCCCCTCGCGTCATTGACACTCACGGCCCCTCTCCGCTTAACTGAAAACCCATGAAGAAGCTTATCTTCGTGACGGGAGGCGTGTGCTCCAGCCTAGGCAAGGGCATAGCCGCCTCTTCGATCGGCGCTCTCATGGAAGCGCGCGGACTCAACGTGCGCATGGTCAAGATCGACCCCTACCTCAATGTCGACGCGGGGACGATGAGCCCCTATCAGCATGGTGAGGTGTATGTCACCGACGACGGGGCCGAAACCGACCTCGATCTCGGCAACTACGGCCGATTCACCAATTCGCCCCTATCCCGCGCTAATTCCATCACGACGGGCCAGGTGTATCAGGCGGTTATCAACAAGGAACGCGAGGGACGTTTCTTGGGGCGTACCGTCCAAGTCATTCCCCACGTCACCGACGAGATCAAATCCAGGATTCTCGCCGTGGGAAAGGACCCCGATGTCGACATCACGATCATCGAGATCGGCGGCACGGTCGGCGACATGGAGTCCATTCCCTTCCTCGAGGCCGCCCGCCAGCTTATCCATGAGTATGGGCGACAAAACGCAGTCTCGGTCCACGTGACCCTCGTTCCCGCGCTTTCCGGCGGGGAGCTCAAGACCAAGCCGACCCAACACGCGGTCAAGGAGCTCCAGGAGGTCGGCATCCAGCCGGACGCCCTCATCCTACGGGCCTCCGAATCGCTGGATGAAGGCATGCGGCGCAAGATCGCCGGTTTCACCAACGTCGAATTCGAGGGCGTCGTCTCCGGCTACGATGTTTCCCACACGATTTACCAGGTGCCCCTCATCTACCACGAACAGGGACTCGATTCCTTCCTTCTGAAAAAAATGAATATCGAAAGCCGCCATGCGGACCTTCGCCCCTGGAAGGAACTGGTGCGCAAGGTCGTCGAGCCGAAGCGACGCGTCAAGGTCGGGGTTGTGGGTAAGTACATGGAGCTCACCGATTCCTACAAGTCGGTTTGGGAGGCTCTTTTTCATGGCGGCATCGCGAACGACACCGGGGTCGACATCATCAAGATCGATTCCGGCAAGCTAGAAGCCTCGGCTGGCTCTACGACCGGTCCGGAAAATCACGAGGTCGACGCCCTCCTCGACGAGGTCGACGGCATCCTCGTGCCCGGCGGCTTCGGCGAGCGCGGCATCGAGGGCATGGTACGCGCCGCTCGCTGGGCGCGCGAACACGGGAAGCCCTATTTCGGCATTTGCCTCGGTATGCAGATCATGGTGATCGAGCACGCCCGCGACGTTCTCGGCTGGGCCAACGCCCATTCCACCGAGTTCGATCCCGATACTGCCTGCCCCGTGATAGGCCTTCTCGAGGACCAGGTCGACGTGCGGAATTACGGCGGCACCATGCGATTGGGCAAGAGCGAGTCGGTGTTGAAGGAAGCGAGCCTCATTCGGCAGGTCTACGGCTCGGAGCGCATCTGGGAGCGGCATCGCCACCGCTATGAATTCTCCAACACGTATCGCACGGATATCGAGAAGAGCGGCCTCAGCATATCGGGGCTGACGCCTGATGGGAGCCTCGTCGAGTCCTGCGAATGGCCGGGGCATCCCTGGGGATTGGGTGTACAGTTCCATCCCGAATTCAAATCGAAGCCGACGGCCGCCTCACCCATCTTCAAGGGCTTCATCGGCGCCTGCGTCGCCTCGGCGGAAAGGCGCGCGGGGGAATCGCGGGATGCGGTTCCGAAGCGCGTCGCCAAGCAAGAAGCCGGGGAGGGGCATGGCCTTCGCTCATAGGCTCCATCTCGCGAGATTCGCCCTCCTTGTCATCTTCGCGACAGCCCTCCTTTCGTGCAGTTTCGACTACGGTTCGGCGAAGAGCACGGCGACCGAGGAGGAACCGACGGCGATATTCGTCGGTTTCGTCCATCGGGTCGTGGACAAGGGGACGGTGATCCTGGAAATCCACGCGGCCCGAGCCGAGTCCTTCGAAAAAAATCACCGCACCGAGCTCGAAGGGGTGACCTTCACCCAGTACGATTCGAAGGGCGCATTGCAGGCATCGGGCACGGCCGACTCGGCCACCGTCTGGACGGATAGCGACAACGCGGAATTTCGTGGGGACGTCGTCCTCGAGTCGAAGCGGGAAAAGGCGACGCTCAAGGCCGAAACCCTCACCTGGACCGATTCCACGAAGGTCCTCGAGGGCGGCCTCGAACGCATCGTCTCCGTCAATCGAGACGACGGCGCCTGGGTACGAGGCGCCGGGTTTCGCGCCGACCTGAAGCGTCGATCCTTTTCCTTTTCCGAAGCCTCCGAGGGCAAGATCGTCTCTTCCTCGAGCGCCGAGACTGCTCCTGACCAAGGAGCCTCGCAATGATGCGTCCCGTTCTCGCCGCGATCCTTGCATGTTCGACCCTTCTCGTCTTCGCCGACAGTTTTACCTTTTCGGCGGATTCGGTGCAAAGCGTCCTCGCCGAGGGCAAACAAAAGACCGTACTTTCCGGCCATGCCAAGGTACTAAGCGACAAGATCAGCGTGAGCGCCGACAAAATCGAAATAAGTGGCAAAGACTATTCCCTCCTCGTGTGCGAAGGGAATGTGATAGCCGACGACAAGAAGAACGGCATCCATCTCGAAGCGCCCCGCCTCAGCTATGACCGGGACAAATCCTTCGCCGTTCTCGACGGACCCGCCATTCTAGAAGACGGCGAAAACCATGTCGTCCTCAAGGCGGAATGGATTCAGGATGACGGAGACCAGGGCATCACGATTGCCCAGGTCAACGTCCGCATCCTGAAGGAAGGCCTCGCCTGCCGATCGGAATACGCGATCTATCGCCGCAAGGAACACCTCCTCGAGTTGAGCGGGGCCCCACGGGTGGTCAAGAACGGCGACGAATACCGAGCGACCCGCATGGTGGTGAACACCGATAGCGAGGAGATCACCCTCGAGGGTTCGGTGAGCGGCTCTGTCCATGCCGCCTCGTCGCAATCACCTTCTCAGGGCGAATCGGCAAGCCCCGACGGAACCGCTTCGCCTTCCGCAAGCACCGCCGCGCCTCCTTCGGGTACCTCCGGTGCCGGTCTTCCGCCCGCGGCAGCCCCAAGCGCGGCCCTGCCGCCACCACCACCCACAGGGGCGGCGCCTTGAGCGACCATATCCTCGAAGTACGGGGCCTCAGAAAAACCTACGGACGCAAGGTCGCCGTCGCCGACGTGTCCTTTTCGATGCGGACAGGTCAGGTCACGGGTCTTCTCGGTCCGAACGGCGCGGGAAAGACCACTGTCTTTTACATGATCGTCGGCTTCATCAAGCCTACGGCCGGCAAGGTCTTTCTCGAGGAGCATGAGATCTCCCGGATGCCGATGTTCCTGCGCGCTCGACACGGGATCGCCTATCTTCCCCAAGAGCCCTCCGTCTTTCGCAAGCTTTCGGTCGAACAAAATATCCTGGCCGTCCTCGAAACGCGCCCCGATCTCGACAGGAACGCCCGAAAGCGCCGCCTCGCCGAGCTCCTGGCCGAATTCGGGATCGAAGGAATCGCTCGGCAACCGGCCTATACCCTATCTGGGGGGGAGCGAAGACGCACCGAAATAGCCCGCGCCCTCGCCATTGATCCCAAGTATCTCCTTCTCGACGAACCATTTGCCGGCATCGATCCCATAGCGGTGCATGAGATCAAGAATATCGTGCGCCGGCTTTCGGCTTCGGGAATCGGGGTCTTGATAACTGATCACAATGTTCGAGACACCTTGGAGATTACCCACGAGGCACACATCATCAACCTCGGCCGAATCCTCGTTTCCGGCGACCGAGATGTGATTCTCGAGAGCGAGCTTGCCCGTGAAATCTATCTTGGAGAAGCCTTTAGGATGTAATTCGCCCCTTTAGGGGACTTATTGACGAAATTGGACACTTAGAGTTATCGTCTGGTCGCTAATAGGTCCCCGCCCGGGGACTCAGCCTCACCTTTTCCCGCCGCGGTCGAGTTGACTGGGCTTAGTGCCCATGTTACATTCGCAAAACCCCGTACGGGATCTCCACGTCATCTCCCTCTGACAACGGAACAACGATGCGCCATTTCGACACTCATGCCCACATCGGGCTCATCTTCGATGACCCGATCGAACAGCTTCTCGTTTGCCAAGAGGCGAAGGCGGCCGGAGTCGCGCGAATCGTCAGCATCTGCAACAGTCTCATCGACTTCAAGCAGGTCTACGACAACCTCAAAACGGCCGAGCACGTCTACCACGCGGTCGGCGTATCTCCCTCCGAGGTGCAATCGCCCGGCAAGGACTGGAAGAAAACCATCGAGGAAGCGATCAAGCTTCCCCGAGTCATCGCCATCGGCGAAATTGGTCTCGATTATTTCCACCGCTATGGCGATCGAAAGAGCCAGATCGAACTCTTCATCGATCAGCTCGACATGGCGGCGCGGATGAACCTTCCTGTCGTCATCCACAATAGAGAAGCCGGGAAGGATGTTTTTGACATTCTCCGCGACCGCCTGCCCCCCGCCGGCGGCGTCCTCCACTGCTATTCCGAAGACGCCGTCTATGCCGAAAAGGCTCTCGAGCTCAACCTCTTCTTTTCCTTCGCGGGGAATCTCACCTACAGAAATGCCCGCAACCTCCATGACACGGTGCGCACGGTCCCCCTCGACCGCATCTTGATAGAGAGCGAAGCTCCCTTCATGGTACCTGCCGATTATCGCGGTAAGCGCAACAAGCCGGAATACCTGCCTTCAACCGCCTATTTCCTGGCCGACATGCTTGAAATGGACCCTGAGGCGGTCTCCGAGCAGCTTTTCCAGAACGCATGCCGTTTCTTCCGAGTTCCGGCCTAAGCGCTGTCGCTTCCCTGCATCGCCCCGTCGCGATCGGACCCTTCACCGCGCGAGGAAATCTCTTTCTCGCGCCGGTGGCGGGCTATTCCGACGCCGCCTACCGGGCGGTTTGCGTCGGGGAAGGAGCCGATCTCTGCTACACGGAGATGGTGAGCTCCGAGGCTTTGACCCGCGGGCATGAGAAGACCAACGCACTCCTCGAACGCGACCCGAGCGAGGGGGAATACGCGATACAGCTCTTCGGGGCAAAGCCCGAGGTGATGGCCGAGGCGGCCAGGGCGCTGGCGTCGTGGAAACCTTCGGTCGTCGACGTGAATTGTGGGTGTCCTGTTCCGAAGATCGTAAAGACGGGCGCAGGTTCGGCCCTGATGCGCGAGCCGGGGAAGATCGGCGAGATAGTCGGCGCCATGCGCCGTGCCCTCGACGAGTCGGGGATGGCTGCCGTGCCCGTCACGGTGAAGTTCCGGCTCGGCTGGGATGAGACGAGCATCAATTATCTCGAGGTGGCTAAAATCGCCGAAGACGCGGGAGCCGCCGCCCTAACTCTCCACGCGCGCACCCGCGCCCAGGGCTATTCGGGAAAGGCCGATTGGTCAGCCATCGCCAGGCTCGTCGCCTCGACATCCCTCCCCGTTTTCGGCTCGGGCGACGCCGCGTCGGGGGCGGAAGCCCGACGCATGTTCGAGGAAACCGGTGTTTCGGGCGTGATGATCGCCCGGGGCGCCATGGGCAATCCCTTTGTCTTTGCCGATGCCCTGGCCGTGTTGGCGGGTCGGAGCCCGGAGCCGCCTTTGAGGGTGCGCCGCATCGAGGTGGCGCGGCGCCATCTTTCCCTTTCGGCCCGGTTCATCGGCGAGAGGCAGGCCTGCCTCGAATTCCGCAAGCATTTCTGCGCCTACACGAAGGGCGAGCCCGGAGGCGCCTCTCTGCGAGCCGATGCCGTCAGGGCAACCGACATTGCCCACTTCGATCTACTCTTCGATAGATGGGCCGACTACCCCTAAGCTTGCGCGCGCCGATTCGATGGTCGTCTATCGGGAAGTCAAATCGGGCGGCGCAAGAACTCAGCCGCCTCTTCCATTTTTTAGCCAATCGGCGAGCTTGGCCCCTAGGTCGGCTCCGGGATTGGCCTGAAGGCTGGGCTTCCCGATAATGTCTTTGAGCCATGGCCCGAGCACCTCGGATTTGATCGCCGGCCATTCGATCGGCAGGGTTTCGGGCATTTTAATCATCGAAGCGGGCGGAATATGGCCCGCAAGGTTGGCCCAGTAGAGAGGGAATACCTGTTCCGTCACGCTGCGGAGCGTGGAAAAGCCCCCAGCGATTCCGAAAGAGCCTTCGAGGGCCCGAGTCCGACGAGCGGCTTCGAGGATCGCCTGTTGCTTCGCGGGATTGAAAAGCCAGGAGATGAAGGCTTCCGAACCGCGCACCGGTTGCCGCGACTTGGGTATGCCGACCAGTACGAGATTCGATAGTACGGGAATCGAAGCGCCTTCGGAGTACCAACGATAGTCGAGAACTGCGCTTTTCTCCTCGGGAACGAGGAAGAGCCTTGAGGAATCGATATAGGCGAAGAGGGCGCGCCCTTCGGCGATCCAGTTGTACTCGGGGGTGAAGAGATATTTGAATTGGAAGTCGTCCGAGGCGCCTGCCGTGGGCGCCGTCGCTCCTCCCCATTCCCCGATGTTTCTGATTGCCTGTCGCAAGCCCGATTCGGACCACGCGAGCGGCTTGCCTTCCCTGAAGCCTGCCCCTTCGGCCGCCGCGGCGATGACGAGAAAATCGGCATTCCAGCGGGGGGAAAAGCCCATGCGGGAATATCCGGCGCCTTGGACTTTGTCGAAGGCTTCGGCGGGAGTGACGAGGTCCGCTAGGCTGAGTGTGCTGTTTTGAGCCGGGACGACATTCGAGTCCTTCCTGAAAAGGATCGCCGGCAAATTGAAGGAAAGAGGCAGGAGGCGCTGCTTCCCGTCGGAGGAACCGAAGGCGAGAAGTGGTCCGTAGAATGCCGATTGGTCCAACGCCAGTTCGCCGAAGAGATAATCGAGGGATCTGAAGCGATCGCGGAGACCCGCGACATTGATTCGCGCCCCGATCGCGAGGTCGGGCTGCGTGCCGCTGTCCCTGAGTTCGCGAGGCAACTCGGCCTTCCACACGACCTCTACACGCCAGCGTTGCTGCTCTTGATTGAAGAGCTCAGCGTAGAGCGCGACTTCCGGCACGTCGGTCCAAATGGTGACGAGTCTCGATTCCGCGAGGCTGCAGGAGGTCGAGAGCATGAAGACTGACATGAGCGCCACTACCCCGAGGATGGCAGCCCAGATGGTCGAGCTTTTCGATGTGCGGATAGGGCGATGAGAATGCCCAAAGGTGTTTCGCATGGCCGCCATAGTGTTACCGGTGACGCCAGGTTTGAACAACCCTCAGCCGCGGCCCTTGACCATACGCGCCTCGATATCGAGAAGGGCCCTCTTTCTCCAAAGACCTCCTCCATAGCCGCCGAGCCCTCCGTCGGCCCCTATGACGCGGTGGCAGGGAACGAGGAGGGCGACGCGGTTCATGCCGTTCGCTCGGGCGACCGCCCTCGTGGCCTTGGGATCGCCGACGGCCTTGGCGAGATCGGCATAGCTCCAGGTGGAGCCGCAGGGGATCGTGCGCAGAGTTTCCCAGACCTTTTCCTGGAAGGCCGTGCCCGGTTCATGGATGGGAATGTCGAAACTGCTTCTTTTCCCGGCGAAGTATTCGGCGAGCTCGTTTTCGAGTCGCTCGAGGTGCTTATTCTTCCCCGGGGATATCGGGAGTTTTACCCGACTCGCGAGGGCTCGCGCCTGGGCTTCCATCATCCTCCTGTCGCTGAATTCCAGGAGGACAATGCCCCGATCGGTCGCTCCCGCAACGAGGGGGCCGAAGGCTGATTCGATCCAGGTGATTCGAATGAAGTCTCCCCCACCCTTGGCCACCGATCCCGGTGTGGACCCGAAGAGCTTCGCGAAAGCTTCGCGGAAGCCCGCGTGGGATTCGTAGCCGTGCTCGAAGACCGCCTCGTCGATGGAAGAGCCATCCTTGATGTCTTCGAAGGCCGCCGCCAATCTGCGGGCCCGCTGATACGCGTTGAACGAAAGTCCGAAGCGGCTCATGAAGCGCCTGCGCACAGTGGCCGGGTCGAGGCCGCGATCCCTGAGTTCGCCTTCTCGTATTTTTCGCGCCGGTTCGGTTTCGATTTCCGCGATGAGCGAAGAGACCCATTCTGGATCTCCGTCGGCGGCGAGGGGGCTGCACCGCTTGCAGGGGCGGTAGCCGGAAAACAAGGCCTCTGATGCGCTGGCATAGTACACGACATTTCCCGGAAGCGGCTTTCGCGCCTTGCATGATGGTCTGCAGAAGATGCCTGTTGTCGTCACTGCCGCGAAAAAAAGCCCATCGTAGCTGGCGTCGCGCGAAAGAAAGGCCCGCTCCATTTCCGCATAAGGAATGGCAGCCTCGTCGAAAAGCGTCTTGTCCATGGGTCACATGATACGCCCGGGAGGGATGGCCCCACCACCGAAAAAGCGACAAGGAATACCCAAAGCCAAACCTGCCGGCGGAGGGACTTGCCTTCCGCTCGCGATCATCCTGATCGCTCGCTCCAGGCCGCCTCGCCGCCCTTCCGTGCGCATCCTGCGCACTTTTCGCCGCTCCGCGGCGCGGGCGGCTCGGTTCAAGTCCCTCCGAAGCCTCAGGTTCGCGCTACATTATGTGCTTTTCAAGTTCGCCTATTCTGCCGGCGGAGGGACTTGAACCCTCATGCCCGTGAGGACAGCGGATTTTGAGTCCGCCGCGTCTGCCGTTCCGCCACGCCGGCTTAAAAGCGGTTCCGCACCGTGCGGGCCGCGCGAAGTCCTTGTACTATGGGGAGGCGCGATCGTCAAGGATGGGGCTAAGGCGGCATCCTCCGATTTATGCAGCTCAGCGATCTGTGCTTGTCCAGCTGTCGGGCCCGCGTTACAGTGGCCGCCTCGCTGGCAGGAGGATGGTATGAACGGGATTTTGTCGTGGGGCCTGGACGTCATACGGGCAGTCCAGGGGATTGGCAGCCCATGGCTGACCGAAATTATGAAGGGAATAACCTTCTTTGGCAGCGAGGGCTTTTTTTTCATCGCCTTGCCCCTCGTGTACTGGGCTGTCGACAGGAAACGGGGAGAACGTCTCGCCCTCGTGTTCCTTTTTTCGGTGTTCGTCAATCTCTGGCTCAAGAACCTCCTGGGACAGCCAAGGCCCTTCGAATTCGCTCCGGCCCTCGCCCTCGTCAAGGAGGTCGGTCATGGCCTTCCCTCGGGACATTCACAGGCGAGCGTCGTGTTCTGGGGCATGATCGCGATGTTGATCGCTCGACCCTGGGGCCTCGTTCTTGCCGTCGCCATGCCCCTCCTCGTTGGCTTTTCGCGGATCTACCTCGGGGCGCATTTCCCGACCGATGTACTTGGCGGATGGGTCGTTGGTCTCCTCTTCGTCCTCGCCGATCGCCTGATGGCTGATCGTTTCGACAAACTACTGGCCTTCCTTGGCGGGAGATGGCGGTTCATCTCCCTGGCTTTCGTCGCCCTCATCATGAATGCCTTTTATCGGAGCGACGTCGCCATGTCGGGAGCTTTTCTCGGCGCGGGCTTGGGGTTCGCCTGGACAGACGACAAGGCGGCGTTTTCTGTCGCCGGCGGTTTGGTGACGAGGGCGGGGCGGGTCCTTCTCGGACTGGCCCTCGCGGTCATCGTCTATTTCTTGTTGAAGTTGATCTCGCCGGATCCGAGCGCCGAGCTCTATGCCCTCGCCCGCTTCCTCCGCTTCGGCATGGTCGGCTTCACTGTCGCCTTTATAGCGCCTTGGGTATTCCTGAAGACAAGGCTCGCGACGCCGGCTTGAAGGGGCGAGTAGTCCCTGGAAATCAGTACAGCGCGGCCTCGCTTGGCGGCTGCTCCTTTGTGTCCGGAGCCTTCAATCACCCCGTGCGCGTCCGATGGTGGTAGGCGCACCGTGGCCGGGAAATACCTTTGTGGAAGGAGGGAGGGAGAAGAGCTTCCAGGCGATGCTTTCGCGCAGTTCTTCGAGGCTGGCGTCGAAGCCGTCCGTCCTGCCGACGCCGTCCCTAAATAGGGTGTCGCCCGAGATGAGAAGACCTGCCCCTTCGTTGTAAAGGCAGATCGACCCTTTCGAATGACCTGGGCTGTGGATAACCTTCCATGGCGAGTCGGGCAGGCTCTGCCCTTCTTCCAGAAGGAGATCGGCCTCGGGAACGTCCGTCCATAATTGTTCGAACATGCTCAGGGCGCCCATGTCTCGAAAGAGCCTTCGGTTGCGCTCTTTCCCTTCGGCGCCGAGATAGGCCGCATCGTCTTTGTGGATGGCGATGGGGAGCTTTACGCCACGCGCCGCAAAAGTCGCGACAAGGGGTCCGATGCCGCAGATATGATCAAGATGCCCATGACTACAAACTATGAGGGAGGGCAGGAGCTTTCTCGCGTCGAGAAAAGAGACGATGCGATCCGCCTCCGCTCCAGGATCAATAAGGATGCAGGGGTTTTGGGCCGTCGCCGATTCTGACTTCGCGGCGAGAGGTAGAATCCAGCAATTGGCGGCAAAGGCGCCTACAGCTATGCGCTCGATCATGCTAGTCTCGAAGCTACTTCCGCAAAAGAGGCGGTGACAAGGCGTGTTCGTGCCTTTCTATGTCGCTCTTGCCGTGGCGACTCTCTTCTACATCCTCCTTCCTGTGATAGGCGGCTACATCGCCCGCAATCAATGGCGACGCTTCAGGGAAAGACTCCTCGATCTGGCCTTATCGCCGAGGCTGCATTTGGGTTCCTGGGCGGCCGCCTGCGAGAGCGGCCAATTGCAGGGGCACTATCGATTTCACGGGGAGATCGAAGCCGTAGAAGGGGAGGATAAGATTTGGTTGCATGGTCGGGACCTCACCGCGGTTGTCGACCTGAGCTCGACTTGGTTTCATATACTGCCCGACGAGGGGAGGGGAGAAGCGCTCGAAGGGCGCTATGCCCTCGTCGAGCGTATGCGTTGGCAAAGGGTCAGGGTCTTTCCGGAATCATCCAGAGTTTTCGTAGGAGGGAGGGTGCGCGTTGAAGACGGCATTCCCGTGTTTTTTAACGATGCCCGCGAACCGCTCATAGTCGTCTCCTACGAAGGGAACGAAGCAAATCTCCTTTCGCGCCTTATCGCCGGCGGCAGGGTGCAAAATGAATACTGGAATCCTCTTTCGCGGGCTTCATTGGCCTTCGGAATGGGTACGCTCGGCATCTTCTTCGCCTTTGTCGGAAGCCACCTCCTGCCCACGATCCTCTTTCTCTCCCTACTCGTGAGCCTCGCTCCCGTGCTGAGTCTCCTCCCCCCGGGCTTGCTCTTCTTTTTCCTTTATCGCCGCTTCTGGCGAAAGGCCCTCGATGAGCGGGTCCTGCGCGATCTCTGCAGACTTCCACTCCGTTTTTCGCGTGCCGCTGATGGGAGTCCCGCGCCTCAGGCTGGGGACGCGCCGCTTCCCGAGGGCGGTTTTTATCGTGTCAGGCGAGGCGATATCCCCGCAGGGGACATCGCAACCTTCGTCCCTTGGGCAGGGGACAAGGGTCCATGGACGATTTTCACCCCCGAAAGCACGGATGACCCTGAAATCAGGCGCATTGCAGTCGCCGGCGATCCAATAGCCCTGGCTCGTCGCTCGGAGAGGCGCGCGCTCACGGCGACACTCCTTTCAGGCGTCTTTCTCGTCGCCGCCTTCATGATCAACCTTATCACCGCAATTCTCCTTTGGCGGAACACATGAGGGCCGGCCGAGCTTGTAATGCTTGGATTCCACCGCTAGAGTGACCATTGTGATCCGCTCCCGAATTTCCATCGCAACCGTCCTGGTTTGCTGCCTCATCTCGGGTCTTCCCGCGCAGGACAAGGCGCCGGTTCCGGGGGATAGCCCCGCCGGGATAGCCGCTCCCGCCCCCCAATCGGCGACGAGCGCGCCCGAGGATACTCCCTCCACGCAGATCCCCGTCCTGCCCGACGACCCCACGGTCTTCCTGGGCAAGACCATCGCCGAGGTAATAGCGGAACGCGGTCCCCCGGTTTCGATGGCTCCGATTCGCGGCCCGGAGTCCTGGCAGGATGATGTCGAGTTTTCGTGGGGAGACGGATGCCGCTTCGATTGGTATTCCAATCATGTATGGCGCATCGACTTCGATGCCGCCTACAAAGGTTCCGTCTTCGGTCTGTTCATCGGGGACGCATCCGACAAGGCCCTGTCCCTTCTCGGACAACCCCATTTCGTCGCCGAAGACGGTCTCGTGTGGCGACTGCCTTGGAGGGGCTATCCGGTGCAGCTCCGCATCGCCGTGAAGAATTCGGTGATCACCGACATAGCCGTCTTCAGGGCCGACCTGTAGGAGGGGAGATGGCCAGGATCTGCCTATCCCTGACGGGTAGGACCATAGCCGAGGATCTCGCTGTCCTCGACCTCTACCGCGGCCAGATCGATCTCGTCGAGCTCCGGGCCGATTTCCTCGAAATGGGGGAGATGCTCAATCTTCGCGCCTTCCCCCAACGCGCGGGCCTACCATGCATCCTTACGGTCCGCCGCAGGGTGGACGGCGGCGATTTCGACGAAGGCGAGGGCGTCAGGCTCGTGATGATGGCCAAGGGGCTGACCCATGCCCGAAGCGACACCTCGGCCAATTTCACCTATGTCGATCTCGAAAGCGATTTCAGGGTTTCGGCCATCGAGGAGGCATGCCGAATTTTCGGCACGAGGATCATCAGATCACAGCATTTTCTGGAAGGCCTGCCGGAGAATCTCGATGCCGTTTGGGAAGAGATAGCGGCAGAACCCGAGGAAATTCCCCAGCTGGCAGCTACCTGCCGCGACGCCAAGGAATTCGCGAGGCTTGCGACTTGGGCGAATACTCTTCCGCCCAGGGAGAAGATTATCATCGGCATGGGACCCTACGGGTTCCCCTCGCGGATCCTCGCCGAACAATTAGGATCGAGCCTGGTCTTCACGAGCGCCATCTCCGCGGGCCTCGTGGGGGCCGGTCCGGGTCATCTCGATCCGGAGGTCCTCATCGATACCTTCCGCTTCAGGAAGATCGGTCCTACTACCTCCGTCTTCGCCCTCGGCGGCGGCGCGTCCTGTCTTGGCTCGCGGCAGCCCGCCCTCCACAACGCGGCCTTCTCCCGGGCAGGCATCGATGCCATCGTACTCCCCGTCCCGGCGGAGGACGCAGAGGGGCTCCTCGCCGCGATAACGGCGGCGAATGTCATAGGGGCAGCGATAACGGTTCCGCACAAGGAATCGATCCTGCCCCTCCTTACGACGATCTCCCCCGAGGCGAGGGATGTCGGAGCCGTGAACACGCTGGCCAGGCTGCCCGAGGGGGGCTGGAGCGGCCACAATACGGACACGATCGGTTTCGAACGCTCCATCCGCGAATTCCTCGGGCGTACCGACCTTCGCGGCCTGCGCGTCACCCTCATCGGCGCGGGGGGGGCGGCCCGCGCGGTCGCCTTGGTCCTCTCCCGGCTCGGCGCTTCTGGCCTGGTCCTTAATCGGACGCTCACGAAGGCGCGGGTTCTCGCCCGGCATCACGATTTCTCCTGGGCCTACAACGACGAGCGCGCCCTCGACCTCGTACTTGACCACTCGGATCTCATCGTCAACGCGACCAGCGTGGGGATGATGGGGGAGGAATCCGGAGATCCTCTCGATTGGTACGAATTTACCGGGAGAGAAGCAGTCTTCGATATCATCAATATACCCGATCGCACCCCCTTTCTTGCGCGGGCGAAGGAAGCGGGTTGCCGAATCTGCAACGGCCTCGGCATGTTGCGCCACCAATCGGCGGAGCAGTTCCGCATCTGGACGGGGCGAGAGCCGCCCTCCGACTATTTCGAGTGAGGCATACATGGCGAAATCGGCATTCGTAGCGGTGGTGGGCAGACCCTCCGCGGGCAAGTCCACCCTCGTGAACGCGTTATGCGGAGGCAAGGTCTCGATCGTCTCGCCCGTGCCGCAGACGACGCGGAACGCGGTGCGCGGCATCGTGAACCGTCCCGAGGGGCAGCTCGTGTTGTTGGACACCCCTGGCTTCCACCTCTCTGAAAAGAAACTCAACAAGCGACTCGGCGACGTGGCTCGCGGGGCCTTCGGCGATGCGGATATCATTCTCTATCTCCTCGACTCGACGAGAACTCCAGGTACGGAAGAGGAAGCGATCGTCGAAGCCCTCAAGGTCGCCTCGAAGCTTGTGGTCGCCGTCATCAACAAGATCGACGCGAAGGAGAGCAAGCCAGCGGAAACTACAGCCTTCCTTTCGGCCCGCCTCCCCGGATCGCCCGTCCTGGCCATCAGCGCCCTCGCGGGCAGCGGTTTGGAGGATCTCCTCGCCCTCCTGTATTCGCGCGCCATCGAGGGTCCAGCATGGTATCCGGATGAATTCTATACCGACCAGGAGCCCGTCTTTCGCATCGCGGAGATCATCCGCGAGAAGGTCATGCTCCATACCCGCGAAGAACTGCCCCATGCGGTGTACGTGGCCTACCAGGATTCGGCGCGAGAGAAGGACGGCTCTCTCGAGGCGGCCTACGACCTCGTCGTCGAGCGCGAGTCGCAAAAAGGCATCCTCATCGGCAAGGCCGGATCGATGATCAAACGCATCCGCGAAGAGGCCGAATCCGATCTCGACGAGATCTTCGATTATCCGATCAGGCTCAGGCTTCGGGTCCGCGTCGATCCCGATTGGCGGAGCGACGACAAGCGCTTGAAGGAGCTCATCTATTGATTTCGTCGACGGCCGTGATTGGAAGGTACGTAGTATGACGAAAGGGAACAAGGCGCCCGGATGACTATCGATTTCGACAGGGTACAAGCCGAGGAATTGCGCGGCCTCCTCGCTTCCGTACTTGTCGGGCGGGGGTTTTCGGAGAAGAGTGCGGCCGATTGCGCCGCACTCTTTGTGGAGGCGACACTCGATGGCGTGTATACCCATGGCCTGGAGCGTTTCCCTCGCTTTATCCGCTGGATCGACGCTGGGTGGGTGAGGCCCATGGCTGTCCCCCGGCTTGTCGCCTCGGCTGGAGCGCTCGAGCGCTGGGACGGGAACCTCGGCCCCGGCAATCTGAACGCCCTCGCGATGGCGGACCGGGCGGTCGAACTCGCTCGAAGCCATGGTGTCGGTTGCGTCGCCCTCGCGAACACCAACCATTGGATGCGAGGCGGTCAGTACGGCCTTCGCATCGCCGAGGCGGGCTTTGCCGCGATGTGCTGGACCAACACGACGCCGAATCTTCCCCCCTGGGGCGGGATCGAAGCGGTTTTGGGCAACAATCCCCTCGTCGTCGCACTCCCTAGATCGGGCGGTCCCGTCCTCCTCGACATGGCGATGTCACAGTTCTCCTACGGAAAGCTGGAGGCCGCGGCCCTTCGCGGCGAGGAGTTGCCGGTCGAGGGGGGCTGGAATGGAGAAGGCCGGTTGACCAGAGACCCCTCCGCCATCCTCGCGACCAGGCGGCCCCTGGCGACGGGCTTTTGGAAGGGCTCGGGGCTTTCCATCGTCCTCGATCTCCTCGCCGCCATGTTGTCCGGGGGCGATTCCGTGGGCGGCGTGGGCAAACGCGAGGGCGAATACGGCCTATCCCAGGTTTTCGTCGCCTTCGACCTCTCCAAGTTTTCGTCTTCCTCCGAACTCGAGGCTGTCGTGGCCGAGATGGAGGAAAGGGTCCACGGATCGACTCCTACCGACGCCTCGCGCGCCGTCCGCTTCCCCGGCGAGAGCCGGCTTTCGATTCGCCGCGAGAACGAGGCGCGAGGCCTGCCCTTGAGAAGGGAATTATTGGAGGAAATCCGCGCCTTCGCGCAGGATCGCCCCGCTTCGTGACAAGCGGGGCGGGCCGAGGACTCGGCCCGTCTTAAGCTATTGTCCCTCGAGCGCGCGTATCTTGGGATACTTCGCGAGGGCCGTCTCGAAGCCCTCCTTGAGGCAGGTATCGAGGGCCCCCGCAGCCTTCGGAAATATCGTGTTTGCCAGGTCCTCCCGCTCTTGCTTGGTGAAATCCGACAGGACATAGCCCGCGATGTCATCATGGTCGGGACGTCCGATGCCGAAGCGAAGTCGCGCGAAGTCGCGGGTCCTGAGTCGCGCCTCGAGGGACCGAAGACCGTTGTGTCCGCCGAGGCCCCCGCCCATCTTGAATCCGAAGGTTCCGAAGGGCAGCTCCAATTCGTCGTGCACGGCGAGAATCTCATCGGCGCCTATCTGGAAAAAGCGCATCAGCTCGGCCGCCGAGTCGCCGGAAAGATTCATGTAGGTCTCCGGCATCAGGAACCAGAGGCGCCCCGCAGGTCCCTCCCATTGCGCATAGCGACCCTTGAATTTGCGCTCCCAGCGAAGGTCGCCGTGCATGGGGAGGCTTTCGAGAAAATGCCAGGCGACATTGTGCCGATTGCCGCGATATTCGCGGCCATGGTTGCCGAGAAAGGCGTACAGACGAATCATGGGAAGGGGATGATATACTGGAATTTCCCTTCATGTTGAGTCTGTCCGCAACGCGTCGGTCGGGGGGTCTGCGTGCTCGTCGATAGTCGATTCAAAGCCTCCATCGGAAAAAAGTTCGCTTCGGGCGAAATCGAATTGACGATCGCCGCCGCCGGGGCCTTCCGGGCTTCCGAGATAGTCGTCGATCTTCTCTCCATCGATTTCGGGGAACTGTCTTCGCTGCTCGGGTTCGACGAGGAGGGACTGCACGCCTTTTCCGATACGCGTTCGCGCTTCGTCTTTTCGAACGGCTGGCAGTCCTGGTCCTTCGCCGGCGAACTGACCGCGAGCGAACGAGTGCCGCCAGCCATTCTGATCGAGGGGCTCAATGCCGAAGATCTGCGTCCCGGTCCACGCGAGGCCAGGGGTGAAGTCCTTTCGCATTTCTTCACACGCATACGCGCGGGAGATGACCGAATCCTCGTAATTTCCCTCGGAGCCGAAGAGCTCGGGAGGGGGGCGCCCGTCGCCTTCAGGATCGACCGACGAACCCTCGCGCTTTCCGTGGAGATCCAGGCGCGGGGTATGGAATTCCGGGAAGGGGAGACCGTCGCGAGACTCGCTGTCGCTCGATGCGCAGGCGTTTTCGCCGAACGCGATCTTTTCGGGCGGCTCTTCGGCGAGGACGACCGTTTCGCGAGGCTGGATTTTCTCGGGTCCTCGGCCGGCCTCGTCCCCGGCGGATACGAGTCCTGGTACAATCATTACACGTCGATCTCAGAAAAGGTGATCCTGTCCGACCTCGATTCCCTCACATCGGGCGATAATCTTATCAATGCTTATTATATCCGGAGGGGCAAACCGGCGATTTTCCAGATCGACGACGGTTGGGAAGAGGCCGTGGGCGACTGGTCGGCTCATCCGGAGAAATTCCCCGGGGGCATGGCGGCCCTGGCACGGGGAATCGAAGCGAGAGGGCTGGTCCCCGGCCTGTGGATTGCCCCGTTTATCGCCGAAAGCGGCAGCCGAGCCGCGGCCGAGCATTCCGATTGGCTCCTCCGCGACGCGAAAGGACGCCCCGTGGTCGCGGGATGGAACAATATGTGGACCGGCGATTTTTACGCCTGGGACCTTTCGAATCGCGATGCCGCCGATTGGATCGAGTCGCTCATCGAGACGATTGTGGAGGAATGGGGCTATCGCTATATCAAGCTCGATTTCCTCTATGCCGGTCTCCTCGAGGGGGAGCGCCGCGAGGGTGGCGCCGCCTGGCAGCATTACGAGCGCATCCTCTCGCGTATAACTCGACATTCGCTCAACCGGAATGGCCTACCCGTCGCCTGGCTCGGTTGCGGTGCTCCCCTCGAATCCTCGTACGGATATCTCCCCTTGATGCGCATTGGAGCGGACACTAAGGAGACCTGGGAATATTGGCTAGCTCGCCTCGTCAGACGACAGGGTCGGCCGGCGGCCAGGGTCAACCTTCTCCATACGATCGGACGCGCTGTTCTCGACGGCTCTGTCTTCGTCAACGACCCCGACGTCATCTTCTGTCGCACGAAGGGAATGGGCTACGGGGGAAAGGAAAAGGAATTGATCGCGGCGGTGGCGAGGATGTTCGCTTCGCAGGTAATGTTCTCGGATGATGCGTCGACGGGCGACGACCCGCAGGCGCTAGCCTTTACGAAAAGGGTCATAGGCCTCTATGACAGGCTGGCGGGACTCGAATTCGGGGCGACGCGGATCGGTCGCAACCTCTTTTCCGTCTTCGAAAGGCAAGGGCGCATGACCGGCTGGATCAATCTCGGCGACAGGCCGAGAAAGGTGACGGATCCCGATGCGGCACTTCGGCGCATCGATCCCGAACTGCCCTTCCATGCCCGTCGCATCTCCGGCGGATGGATTGTCGAAGGCCGATCGATCACCGTTTTTGAAGAAAAATCGCCTTGATCTTGGGGCCGCGGCAATAAAGCTTCTCAATGAAGCTGGCGCATAGCTCTCGTTGCGAGGTATACTCCTGGTGTGATGCTCCTCAAGAACCCCGAGATTTTCGCGAGTGTCGAGAAGATCTCCGAACACTACCACGCCAACATCGCCAATCGATTCACCCGTAGGGCCCTCACCACGATGACCCTCGAGTCGTCGACCTGGACGCAGATCGAGTCCTTCACCGAGCGCCTCGAAGACTATCGGTACCAAGGATATCACCTCGATGAGCTCTATCTGCAGATACTCGCGATGGCTCGGTTTGTCTTCCAGGCCCGGAAGCAGATTCAACCCAATCTTCGCTTTCTGGCCGGGACTGGGGCGCCTGACCGCGTCTCGGAGTCCGATCGAATTCTTCGCGACATGGTCGTCAACAACTTCGCCTCTAACCTCAAGATCCTCGCCGACAAACTGAACGAGCTCTATGTCCGCGTCGCTTCCTTGGACAAGGAACTCGCCGGCGAGCGTCCCCCCGTCTATTCGCGCCTCGCCGAACTCAAGGAAATCGGCCGCTACCTGGTCGAATAAGTCCTTGTGACATAGAAGGAACGAGGCGATGCGACATATTGACAAAGGAAAGCCGTCCTTTTAGGATGTGCCACCACGAATTGTGGAGCGATGGCAGAGCGGTCGAATGCGGCGGTCTTGAAAACCGTTGCGCCGCGAGGCGCCGTGGGTTCGAATCCCACTCGCTCCGGGACAAGTGGTCGCATTGGAGAGGTGCGAGAGCGGCCGAATCGGGCTCCCTGCTAAGGAGTTGTGCCCCTCAAGGGTACCGGGGGTTCGAATCCCCCCCTCTCCGGAATAAGGTCTTTGAATAGTTAGGCAGCGGGGGGATTCGAACCGAGTCCCTCGCCGAACGAAGTGAGGATTAGGCGGCAGGATGCCGCCGGAAGAGGGACGAGGCGGGTCCGAGGAAGCCATCAGGAAGATGGCGACGAGGACCGAATCCCCCCCTCTCCGAAGTATGTAATCAAATTGAGGGGGTGCTGACGAAGAGCCCTCTCCGTCACGAGGCTATAGCTCAGCTGGATAGAGCATCAGATTGCGGATCTGAAGGTCGGTGGTTCGAATCCACTTAGCCTCATTTTCTTTTGGAGAGATGCGAGAGCGGTTGAATCGGGCGGTCTCGAAAACCGTTGAACCCGCGAGGGTTCCGGGGGTTCGAATCCCCCTCTCTCCGAACAAGTTTTAGTCTCTCGGAGAGAGGGGGATTCGAAGCGAGCCCCTCGCCGAGCGGAGCGAGGAAGAGACGGCAGGATGCCGTCGAAAGAGGGGCGAGCCGGGTCCGAGGAAGCCATCAGGAAGATGGCGACGAGGACCGAATCCCGACGCGAACCAGTTTTTGTCTCTCGGAGCGAAAGGGGGATTCATTCGAGTCCCCGTTTTGTCTCAAGGCGCATTGAAAAATGGTTCTTTCTTTTGGAGAGATGTCCGAGTGGTTTAAGGTCCACGCTTGGAAAGCGTGCGTGCCCACAAGGCACCGGGGGTTCGAATCCCCCTCTCTCCGCTACGGCTTCCGATTTTCGAGCAGTGGGGGATTCGAACCGAGTCCCTCGCCGAGCGAAGCGAGGAAGAGGCCGCAGGATGCGGCCGGAAGAGGGACGGACGAAGTCTAGCGGCAGCGTTAGGCGGGTCTGAGGAGTCATCAGGACGATGACGACGAAGACCGAATCCCCCTCTCTCCGCTAGGCGTTCCTTCGAACGCCCGAAGCCGGGCACTGCGCTCGTGGCCGCCGCCCAACCCCGCCAGGTCCGGAAGGAAGCAACGGTAAGCGGAAGGCGCGGTGATGCAGAGCGCCCGGCTTCGGGCGTTCGAGTCTTTACCCACCCCCCTGTTCATGCTACTTTCCACCCCATGCCCTACGAGATAACCGCGACGCGGAAGCGCCCGCAAGGCTTCGAGGAACTTGCCGGCCAGGACTTCGTGTCGGCGACCCTCGAGGCATCCCTTGCCAGCGGCCGCATAGCTCACGCCTACCTCTTTTCCGGGCCCCGCGGTTGCGGCAAGACGAGTACCGCGCGGATTCTCGCCAAGGCCCTGAATTGCGAAAAGGGTCCGACCGCGACGCCTTGCGGGACCTGCTCCAATTGCCGCTCCATCGCCGCGGGCTCATCCCTCGATGTCATCGAAATCGATGGCGCTTCGAACACCTCGGTTGAGGGTGTCCGGCAGATCAAGGACGAGGTGCTCTTTCCGCCGAATAGCGCTCGCTACAAGGTCTATATCATCGATGAAGTCCACATGCTTTCGATGAGCGCCTTCAACGCCTTGCTCAAAACCATCGAGGAACCGCCCCCCTACGTAATCTTCATATTTGCCACGACGGAACTTCACAAGGTCCCAGCCACGATCAAGAGCCGGTGCCAGCAGTTCGCCTTCAGGCTCATCCCCATCGACACGATACGCGAGCGCCTCGCCTCAGCTGCCGCCGATCTTTCGGTGAGCGCCGAGGACGCGGCCCTGCTCTGGATCGCGAAGGAATCCGGCGGTTCGCTGCGCGATGCCTACACCCTCTTCGATCAGGTAGTCGCCTTCTCGGAAGGCGGAATTACGGTGGCGGGCATTCGCGAAAAGCTGGGCCTTATCGGTCTCGAGGCGATGAACGGTCTTTTCGAGGCGGTCGTCGACGAGCAGTCCGGGGGCACAGCCCGAGCGCTCGAGGCCCTCGACGCTCTTCTCTCTTCCGGAGTCTCGCCGGAGCAGTTCGCGATCGACGCCATCGACTATCTTCGGGCCCTCCTCCTCATCGGAAACGGCATGGGCCGAGAGAGCCTCATCGGCGCCCCTGCCACCTCCTACTCGAGCCTCGTGCTTGCCGCCCTGGATTCGGAGCGGATCGAACGCGGCTTGGGGCTTTTCCTGGAGCTGCACAGGAATCTCCGTGCCAGCCCTAATCCGCGCTTCGAGCTCGAACTCGCGGTCGCGCGCCTCGGTCGCCTCAAGGACTTCGTTTCGCCTTCCAGCCTTGCTAGGGCGGTCGCTGCCCTTCGTGCCGGCGCCTTGCCTGCCGCGCCTTCGCTACAGAAGCCGTCACGGCTTGGGGCCAGTCCTGAAAGCCCTGCGGCGGTCACCACGCCTCAGGCGGAAAAAAAAAAGCCTGATTTGATCGAGGGCTTGCCGCCTTCGCTTTCGAACGCCTTTTCGAGTTTGGCCGGGGCGGTCTTGGGAGAAAAAGCGGCGGCGGGTTTCAAGGCCCAGGCATCCATCCCGACGGCCCCGGTTCAGCCGACCGTCGAACGAACTGCGCGAGTCGAAGTCGAACCGGTCATAGCATCGCATCGCGACCCCGAGGCGTCGGATTCTCCGGCCCCGCCCTCTTCCGCTCCCGAGGAGCGGCCCTCCGACCCCGAGCCCTCGTTCGTCGCGAGGATCGATCCGGATCTCGCCGCCTTTCGTCGCGACCTGATCGCGAAGGTCGGTCGATCCAATCCCCTTCTCGGATCGGGGCTCGCGGCTTCTCTCGGCTGGAACTTGGAAGGCGACCGCCTCGTCATCTCCTTCCGCAACGCGATGGAGGAGGGCGTGGTCAGGGCGGAACTGGGAATCCTGGCGAACACGGTCAAGGAATCGATGGGCCGAGAACTCACGGTCGAGCTCAAGGTGAGCGATGGAGCGGAATCAAAAAGACGACAGGCATCGAGCGTTCACGATCACTCCGATCCGGTGGCGATCGTCGAGAGGATGTTCAGGGGCCAACGCCTCGAACAGAGACAACGGGGAGGACAGGATGAACTTCGCTGATCTTATGGAAGCCCTGCGCAATCCGCAGGCCATTGCGGCCAAGGCGGAGGAGTTCAAGCGCAAGACCGAGGCCATGCTCGCGACGGGAAGCTCCGGAGGCGGAATGGTTCGCATTACGATAGACGGCACGATGGCCGTGAAATCCTGCGTTATAGCTCCGGAAGCCGTCGATCCATCCGACGTCACCATGCTCCAGGATTTGATCGTCGCCGCCTACAACGACGCCCAGTCGAAGATTCGGGAATCGCTGCAGCGAGAGCTGTCCGAGGGCATGGGGGGCTTGGGCGGGCTCGGGATACCGCCGGGGCTTTTCGGAGGTCAGCAGTGAAGTCCCTCGAGGAGCTCGTCGGGCTCCTCACCCGACTGCCGGGGATCGGAAAGAAAAGCGCCCAAAGGGTAGCCTGGCACCTCCTCCGCACGGACCAGGCCTTTGCCGATGCCCTCGCCGATTCGATTCGCGGCCTTCGCGAATCGATCGTCTTTTGCGGTATTTGCGGCTCCTGGGCCGAGGAAGATCCCTGCCCGGTGTGCAGCTCCCCCCTTCGCGATCGGAGCGTCATCTGCGTCGTCGAACAGCCACAGGACGTGATGACCATCGAGGCCTCACATGAGTACCGGGGCCTTTACCATGTATTGGGCGGGGTTATCTCTCCCATCGACGGTGTCGGGCCCGAGGACATCAGGCTCGATGCCTTGGTGGCCCGGCTGAGTCAAGGCGGCATCAGCGAGGTGGTCATCGCCACCAACCCGACGGTCGAGGGCGATACGACAGCTTTGTATGTAAAACGCGTGATCGAGAGGCAGGACATCGAGGTGACGAGGCTGGCCACGGGCATTCCCGTCGGCGGCGATCTTGAGTATGCGGACCGACTGACTCTTGCGCGTTCGTTTCGGGGGCGCCAGAGACTGTGAGGGTCGATTAGGGCGTCGAAGCCTAGAGTCTCCGGTAGCAGTCTTCGATTATCCCGTCCAGCCGGGGCATCGGGAATCCGAGCGATTCGACGAGGGCCCTTTCGCGAGAGGTTTCCCAATCCATGAAGGGATCGTCGTAATGGGCGAGGATGAAGCCGAAAAGGGCGTCTTCGGCCTCGTTTGCGCTGGTGTCGAAGATTCCCCTCTGTCGTGTCCTCGTCGCGAGGAGGATCCTGTGTATCGAGGCGCGCACCTTTTCCAGGAAGATGTTCCGATAGACATCGTACTGTCGACCCGAAAGCCTCCTGATCCGGTCGGAAATCGAGCCCGAAGATCTGCGCTCGAGCGAGGGGACGGCCTTCTCGCTCTCTCGCGGTCTCGCCGGCGCCAGGGCCGAAGAGCTGGCTCGTCTGAGCTTCGGCTTCTCCCCGCGCGCCGGCTGCTCTATTGCCCTGTCCGTGGGCGGCGGAGAGGCTTCTACTACGAGCTTTTCGATTTCCGCTCCCGGCGTTAGGACCTCGCCGAAGAGACCCGCCTTGACCGCCCTCCATCGACGCTGCATGTAGAGATCGCCTGAAACCGAATAGGCATAGCCTGTCGACAAGAGGCTCGACATCCCCGTGAGCATCTCATCGTCGCTTCGTCTGCTGAGACGGGCGAGGCGAAGCTCGCGGAAGATTTCGAAATGTCGTGTCCTGTATTTGCTCGAGTAGAGGAAGACGCTCTTTTCGAAACGGGGATCCAAGGCGAGCCGCCAATACTTCGCGCACCAGGCGACGACGAGATCCTCGAGGCGTTTCGGCGGATTCGCGATTTCGATGGCGGCGATTTCCGCCTTCGTGAAGCGAATGCGATCGAGATCGAAGAAGCGGGACGGACGCGCTTCCTTGGCGTCGCGCTGTCTCGTCCGGCTTCGCGCGACGAAGTCGGTGGACTCGTCGCTGTAAGCCGCTGACGATCGAGGACGAGAACCGGCGCGTCGCTTCTCCTCGAGTTTCCGACTTCGAGCGACGAAATCCTGCTCCGCGGAATTTTCTTGGGTCGCGAGCGCGGCATATTCCTCGAGCAGCCTCAGCGAGTATTCCAGGCCCTTCACGAGTTGCTTCCATTGGTCGGCAGCTTCGGCGAGGACACGGGCCAGCTTGATATGCCGCTGGAGGGTGGAGATCGCGACTTCGACGGAGTCCGGCGATCCAAGGCTCGAAAGCAAGGCGTTGACCGCCTTGAGCGAGCTCCAGGCATCGCGCGATCCGGTGGGGGCGGCCGCCTGTACGATGGTCGAGATGTTTTTTCCGAGACGAATCTCGAGCCGAGCGGCGAGGCTGTCGAGGAGCCGTCGCTGGAGTTCGACCCAACGGGGATCGCGCGATCTTTTCAGCGCTATCAAGGTCGCCCGGTCCGTGTCGGTGGGGTATCGGCCGCGAAGGGCGCCATTGTAGACGGCGAGGGCGTCGGCTATCCGGCCATCCTTGCGAAGTTCGAGGTAGCGATCGATATCGGGATCGTCACCATACTTCAACTCGGGGAAGACCGCTGCCAGCAGCCTTTGGCGAGTTTCCAGCGACATCCCGATGTTTTCGCGCCCAAGACTCACACAACCTCGATTCGGCGGGGAGAAATGTCGCGGCGTTTGCCGTCCGCGCTTCCTTCCGCTTCAGTATTAAAAAAGGCCGACCCAAGGGTCGGCCTTCAGTTCACTTTTCGATCCCGACGCGCGGCCGCGCGCTGATCGATTAGGGCGGCTACTGCAGAAGCTGCAACACTTGCTGGTTCTTCTGGTTGGCCTGCGCGAGCATCGCATTGCCCGCCTGCGCCAGTATTCGATCCTTGGTATAATTCACCATCTCCGAGGCCATGTCAACGTCGCGGATTCGGCTCTCGGCCGCCTGCATGTTCTCCGCACCCACATCGATGCCCTTGACCGCATGCTCGAGCCTATTCTGGTAGGCGCCGAGGTCGGCCCTCTCTTTGGATACGCGCTTGAGGGCGACATCGAGGGTCCCGATCGCCCTGTTCGAACTGTCGGGATCGGAGAGCGAAATGATCGAATCGTCGCCCACATTCCTGAGCCCGAGACCCTTGGCCGTCATGGTGCCGATATAGACGCGCGTTCGTTGATCCATATTGGCGCCGATCTGGAACCACATCGATCCGGTCACCGTGTTGGACCCGTCCGCGCGGGCAAAGCGACCGGTAAGGAGGCTGAGTCCGTTGAACTGGGCGTGGCTCGCGATGCGATCTATTTCTGAAACAAGCTGGCTAACTTCGACCTGCATTTGTGTCCTGTCTTCGGAGGTGTAGATGCCGTTAGCCGACTGGACGGCAAGTTCGCGAACCCTTTGAATTATGTCCTGGGATTCCTGAAGATAGCCCTCGGTCGTCTGGATGAGGGAAATGCCATCGGCGGCGTTCTTGGATGCGCGCTGGAGACCGCGGATCTGACTTCTCATCTTCTCCGAGACCGCGAGTCCCGAGGCGTCGTCGCCCGCCCGGTTGATACGGAGTCCCGAGGAGAGTTTTTCCATGCTCTTTTCCTGGCTGAGATTCGTCGCGCGCAGCGAGCGATCCGCGAACATGGCACTGAGATTGTGGTTGATGATCACAATGGACTCCTTCCTCCGCGACCGGCCGGGAAGGTTCTTTCCTCCACCGCAACAAACCGATCGTTAACCGATTTTCGGAAGGCGATGTGCGGACTTTAGCGGATTGCGGCGAGAGGGGCCTCCCGAGCGATCCGCGGAAGCTCAGCCCGAGGCTCTCTTGGGGTTTGAATCGAGGGCGGCGTTGGCCTTCGACAGGAGGCCCGCATGGCTGAATCCGTTGGGAACTCCGACGGGCTGGTTGGGCGTGATTCCCCAGCTCGCGTCACGGCTCCAGCTATACAGAACGCGATAACCGTCGCGGATGCGTTTGGAGAGAAGCGACCTGATCATGGCGTCCATTTCGGCGAGGGAGGCGAAGTCATAGTGCTTTTCGCGCTCTCGTCCCGAACCCGTCCTGAAGAGCGTGGTGAGGGCGTGGGGAGAGGTCAGGCTCTGCTGCCTGTCATGGATCGTGTAGTAGAGGAGCCTACCGTCCTTGCCGTGCTTCATCAGGGTGACAATCATGTTCTGCTACCCCTATCGGCGGCCGAAGCGGATGCCTTGAGGGAGGACGCATCCTATCGGCGAAGGTCGGGCATGTCAAACAGTGCCGATGACTAAAGTTGGCCAAACGGCGCATCCGCTGCGCGCCAAAAGAAAGGAGGCCGATGCCCAATGGGAATCGACCTCCGTCGCTAAGCCCGAATCGCGCCCGGATGCTCTGCACCGGTCTTGCGCGGCGGGCAATGCTTTACAAAAAGCATTCTCGAGCTTTCATGCTCGACCCATCCCTGTTGCGATTTCCGGTCCAACTTCTTGCCGGAACGCTTGTACCGAGCGACCTTCGATCGCGTCGCTCACTCGGTCTGCCAGCCCGCAGGCTGGCTGGAACTGTCAGGCGGATTGTTCATCGAACCTCCTTGCTCAAGGGGTTGTACTAACGCGGTCCCACGCATGGGTTGCCGACCGTCCTGATGTCCTCCTTATGCTTAAAAGGTAATCCGATTTTCCGGAAAAGCAAGCGGGTAAAGTTGCCTTCGCGGCCACTTTTTAGGGCTAATTTGTTGCTGTATGGCATATGAACTGCGTTCAGGCACGCTGGGAGCCGCTTAAAAATTTGACAAAGCGCTCCGCAGACATTATAGTCGATTCCTCGATATATAATGTCATAGCTTTGAAATGCGCGGAAAACAATGCGCTTCGTTGGTGTCCGGCGGTATGCGCGTTTAGCATAGATAAGGGGAGTGTCCTTGAACAAACGCGATTTCCCGCGTGTGCATTTCTACGATCAGGACTTCGTGGAAATTTATGATCGAACCTGGGCCTGGATCGCCGATCCCTGGGCTTCGGGTGGTCCTAAATCGGGCATCGACAAGATCAAATTCTTCCAATATGCCGATTCCCAGGTCCTGGATTCCTTCGAGCAAGTATTCTCCTCGTTTTTTCTCGTCTATTCAAATCGGATTTACGCCGCTTCGAATGGCCTCGATGCCCTCTATGCCTTGCAGGAGTCTTCGGGAGCCATCCGTGCCCGGTATGACATAGAAACCGGCAAACCGGTCTTCAGTGCCAGCAATCCCGAAGGCATCGGCCTTCCTCTCTTCGCTTGGGCTGAATACAATCTCTACCACAAGACGGGCAACAAGAAGCGCGTAAAGGACGTCATGCCCGCCCTTACGCGACAGTGGGCCTGGATGGAATCCACCTTCCGCCGCGAAAATGGTCTTTACGAGGTACCTGTCGAGGCGACGGGGATGGAGAACTCTCCCCGAGGCAAAGCGAAGTACCTTTCAGACTGGAACGCCGCCATGGCCATGAACGCCCTTTATCTCTCGGCAATGGGCGACATTCTCAACGACAAGGACGCGTCCTTTCAATTCAAGCGTGCCTACTTCTCATTGAAAACTCGCATCAATTCCCTGATGTGGGACGCCGAGGCCGGCTTCTACCTCGACCTCGACGCCGACGAAAAGCGGCTACCGACGAAGACCATCGGCGGCTACTGGCCCCTCCTCGCCGAGATACCCAACGAAGAGAAGTCGGAACGTCTCATCGCCCACCTCAAGGATCCGAAGATCTTCGGCACGGAGCATCCCTTCCCGACCCTTTCGGCCGATCATCCTGACTACGATCGGAAGGGCAACGGCTATCGGGGTTCGGTCGTGCCGGCCTTCACCTTCATGGTCATCAAGGGACTCGAGAAATACAATCATTACGAGATGGCCCGTGATTGCGCGATCCGCCATCTCTATTTCGTTCTCGATTCGATGCACCAGGAGCACGAACAGGGACACAAGCGCGATCCACGACCGGTCTTTTGGGAAGCTTACCAACCCCAAAGCGAGGGCAAGGCGGTCTGGGCCGAGAGACCAGAATGGCCGCGACCGCAATTCCTTCCGTTTACCGGCCTCTCGACTATCACACTGATGATCGAGAACATCGTCGGGCTCTACATTTCCCTGCCCAGGAAAACGGTCGACTGGATCATCCCCAACCTCGAAATCATGGGCATCGAGAACCTTTCGCTCAAGCGGAACATGATCACCATACTTTCGAACAAGTCGGGCCGGGGTTGGGAGATCCACATGGAGAGCGAAAAGCTCTACTATTTCACGATCAACGTGATCGGAAAGAAGAAGAAGACTCTTCCCATACCCTCGGGCAAGTGCTCGATGCTCATCGACAAGATCTGATCGACATAGCGGGCTCGGACCCCGCCTGGCACGGCTACCAGATCCAGCTCTCCTACACGATCAGCTTCCCCTGAGACGCTCTTCGATCAATCGGCGGCGACGATCTTGAGGGAACCCATGAGGACGAAGCCGTCGATCCGCACTCCGGGCTCTCCGGCGACGGCGCTTTGCCTCACATCGCGATTCGCCGCGACCTCCCCCATGAAGGGAGTGGCGTTGAGGCGTACCGCGAGGCCCCGGGGCACCGTGATCACGACCTCTCCCATGCAGACGAATATCTCGAAACGTAGGCCGTCGGGGGGCAACGCGAGGTCTCGGAGATCGATCCTCGTGCTCCCCATAAGGGTGTAATTCTGAACATGATCGCCTGTGAGCCAGTCGCCCTGTAGGCTCCGCTCGCCCATGATGCAGGTGAGCGATTGGCTGCCGGAAAGCCGGTCGTCGATGCGCGATGGCGCGGGACGCTCGGCGTTTCGGGCCTGGTTCGAGGCGGGGGGGCGTGAGACGGCTCGTCCGCGAGGCTCTTCCTGGGGGAGATCGGCGAGCAGGTCCTTGATGGCCGCTCCGTCGCGCGCCTGTTGGATGAGGGCGGCTCGCCTCTCGAACTCGGAGACGCTGATGACATCGGTGGTATAGGCCCTCGTCAAAGCCTCGAGGCCCCGCTCCCTGTCCTCGTCTAGTTCACGCATCGTCTCTCCTCCTTGAGTTTCCGAGCCGCAACACTTTTCCCGTCGCATCCGCGATTTGCGGCAACATGGTGGCCAGGATCATGAGCCCGCCGCCGACGAGAATCCTGACCGTGGTCGGCTCGCCGAGCATGACTATGCCGCCGACAGCCCCGAAAAGGCCCTCGAGCGACATGATGATGGATGCATGCGAAGCCTTGGCTTTGCGCTGCCCGAATATTTGCAGGGTGAAGGCGATGCCGCTCGACGCGACGCCCCCGTACAGCAGGGGAATCACGGCGCTTCGAAGACCTTCGATGGTGATGCGCTCGAAGGGAAGGGCCACGGCGAGGCTGAGGACTCCCGATACCGTGAACTGGCCGATGGCGAGGGCGATGGGGTCGTAGGTCGAGGCGAATCGGCCGATGACGATGATGTGGAGGGCCCAGAAGAAGGCGCAGGCGAGGACGAAGGCGTCTCCCGCCGCGATGGAGAAACCGTGCTGCATGGTGATGAGCCAGAGCCCAGCCACGGCGACGAGGGATGCGGCCCAGTCGATTCGATGGACCTGTTTGCCGAAGAGGGCGGCGAGAAAGGGTACGAGCACCACATAGAGGCTCGTGATGAAGGCGGCGTTGCCGGCGGTCGTGCTGACGAGACCGACCTGTTGGAGGCTCGAGCCGAAGAACATGGCGCCGCCCGCGAGGAGGGGTGGGCCGAAATTGCGGGAGAAGCCGGAAGTCCCGAGAGTGGGAAGGACCGAGGGCGCCTTAGGTCCTTGTTTTGCGCGACGAAAGACAAAAAGCGGGACGAGGGAGAAGGCCCCGATCAGATAGCGGACTCCGTTGAAGGTGAAGGGACCGAGGCTTTCCATGCCGACGCGTTGGGCGACGAAGGCGAAGCCCCAGATCATGGCGGTGACGAAGAGGAGGGCGTCACCTTCGAGCAAAGCGAATTTGGAATTCATAGGGTCGGCCGAGAATAGCCCCGCAATGGAGGGCCATACAAGCGGGATAGGGGAAGCGATGAATGGGCGCCGACTACTTCCATGCCTGACCTCGCGCTAACTTGCTGCCGCGCGTGGCCTCGGCTACTATCGCGCCATGGTCTCGAAAGTCGCTTCGGTTCCCCATATAGACAGGGCAAGCCTGCACGAGAGCCTCGCCTCGATCGTGCCCTTTCGTTTCCTGCGGATAGAGGAGCTCGACGAACTCGTCAAGGCTTCGACGCAACGACGCTACCTCCCCGGCGAATCCCTCATCTCCCAAGGCGACCTGGCCTCCAAAGAAGTCTTCGTCCTCCTCGTCGGATCCCTCGAATCCCTGGATGTCTCGCGCAACCCGCCATTCAGGGTGAACGTCATCGAGGCCGGCACCTACTTCGGCGAAAGTTCGGCGCTCATAGATCGACCGCGACCCTACGAAGTCCGCGCCTTGGAGTCCTCAGCCATTCTCTCGATACCCGCGGAGATCTTTCTCGGCCTCTTGCATCGTTCACGGCCCTTCGCCCAGGCGATAGGAACGAAGCTCCGCGAGGGCCTGGGTATTTTCGACGCCTTCGATCGCTTCAAGGCGGAGGTGTTCCGCGGGGTGACGATGGGACACATCGAAATTCGCCGCCTCGTGGATCTCTACGCCGCCCTCGAGCCGGCCTTGCACGGATTGGCGGGCGACGCTTCGCGCATCGATTGGGCAGCCCTCTCCTATGCTGTCAGGAGACTTCCCGACAACGTCACCCGCTCCTTCGTCTTTCTCCTCACCGACAACCTGCCTTCGGTCTACACGAGCCCCGAACGGCTCTTCCCCTTCGTCTCAACCGAGGCGCGACATCGATTCATTTACGAGATGATGCCCGGCAAGGACATGGTCCTCGTGAGGTCGGGCATATCCGACATCATGGACTTTCTCACCTGCCTGTCGATCTTCGCGGTCGAAGCCCGGAAGATTCGGTACAGGCTCAATCATCCGGACCTCCTGCTGGCCCTGTCGAAGGCCGGAGCGGAATCAGCGCCGAGCGCATCGACGGCTTCGCTCGAGGCGCTCTCGACCTTTAGCGACGAAGAGGTCGCCGAACTCGAGGGGCTCTGGCCAGGCAAGGCCGTCGAGCGTGTGCGCGACATCGTCTTCCATAGGCAGGCCTATTCCGTGGACATCCGCAAGCAGGTCAACACGCTCAATGGAACCCTGAACGAAATCTGGTCGAACCAGGTGGGCAGCGCCGCGGAAAAGCTCGTCGGCATGAGCCCAGCCGATTTTCCCGATGACATCCATGTCCACCTTATCTCCTCCAACACCCATTCCGTATCGAACTGTCTCAATCCCTTTTTCGTGGAACACGGGGGCGAGATCCTCGACTGGGCAGGACGCGAGGGCCGGCGGATCGCCGGCTGGACGAACAGGATGGACGAGATCTACAGCCTCGCCAGAGACTGGTTCGCGGCCTTCCCCGAAAGGAGAAAGGATGTCGCCGAGGTCGAGGCTCGCCATGGCATACTTCGCCTCCCCGAGAAGGTGACGACCGGGATCCAGGTTCAACTTATCGACGCGAAGGGAATCTGCGAAGCGGATATCGACCCGGACGTCTTCCTCGCCTCCTGCCCGGAACGCAGCTTCATCGTGAATATCGATTTTGCCTTCGGCGAGCAGGCCGAGGAGATCATGCGAAGCCTCCTCCTCCTCTTCGGCAGGAACGTCCGCTCCATCAACGTTATAGGCAAGGCGGGCGCCCTCGAGGGCTCGCGCGGCGACATCCTCGTGCCGACCGCCTTCATCGAACAGTCGGCTGATGCCTTCCAGCCCCTCGTTCCCGAGCTGCCTGATGCCGTTTCGAGGCTTGCCGCAGCCTTGCCGGGCCGGAGGATGATCGAGGGACCGATGCTCACGGTGGGCGGCACCCTCCTCCAGAACCGCCCGATGCTGCAATTCTATCGACGGATATGGGGCTGCACGGGGCTCGAGATGGAGGGCATCTGGTACCTTCGCGCCATCCACGAGGCCACGGAGCTCGGCGTGCTCAGGCCGGGGGCGCGTTCGCGCTTCCTCTACTATGTGAGCGATCTTCCGCTCAGTCCCGATGAAAAGCTCTCGGCGCGCATGTCGCCACTCGAGGGCATTCCCCCGCTCTACGCGGCGACCCGTGAGATCATTTCGGGGATATTCGAGCCGGAGCTCTAAGCAATTATGAGGGCCCTATCACCGAGCCTATGAAGTCCCTGCCTTCGAGGAGAGCCTCGAGATTGGGCAGGTCCCGTCCCGCGGCGCAGATTACGCGAAGGCCGAGCTCCGCCGCCTTCCGCGAGGCGACTGGGTCGAAGGGCGTATTCTTGCCGGGCACCCAATCGTCGCCGACGAGGACGCGAAAATCCTTCCATGAGATCGTGTCGATGGGTTTGGCGTCGGGCTTCACCCGAGGATCGTCGGTGTAGACCTTGGCGATGTTCGAAAGATTGACGACGGTGTTAGCCCCGAATTTCTCGGCGAGGATAACGGCGTCGAAATCGGTCGAGAAACCGGGCTTCCAGCCGGCGGCTACGAGAACCCTGCCCATGAAGATTTCGATGGCGCTGGGGTCGATGACGACCTCTTGGGGCGCGAGTTCGCCGCAGAGGGCCTTGACGAGCTGGGCATTGAGGCGGGTCGCCATGATGCCTACCCAATCCTGAGCTTCGGGCGAAGCCGCGATGCCGTCCTGCGAGGCGGCCTCCCTGAGGGCCTTCTGCCAAAGTCTGGCCGGGCCGCCGCCGCCCACGACGATGATGAGCCGCCGCGCGGGGTCGACGGCGAGGTGGCGGCCGATCAAAGCACGGAAAGCCGCGAGAAAGACAGCGTCGGGCGCTTCCGGAGCGACGATGGAGCCTCCGAGCGAAAGTACCGTAGTCATTCCGATCCTCCGGTGACAAGTGTTGTGACGAAATCCTCGGAGTCGGGGCTTCGTTCGAGGTAGAGTCCGAGCGCCTTCCGATAAATGAAAATGCTTCTTTCGAGTTCTCGCTTGTCGCGATCGAAGGATTGGACGAATTGGGCCACGAAGAGCCCTTTGCGGATCTCCTGCTTCGAAAACTCGGCGCTCCGCACGACTTCGACCATGTCCCGCAAGCGCCACCAGACGCGCTCGAACATGGCGAGGCGCTTGGCCATGGCTATCAGCTTGGGGGCCATATCCTTTTTTTCGCGGAGTACCTGGGGGCTCATCGGATTGGGGATCGCGCTCGCCCGATGCTCCTCGAGCCATTTCCTGAACACGGGATCGAGGGCGAGCTTGCGGCCGTCTTCGATGAGTATCTTGGCGTGTTCGGAATAGATTTTCTCGAAGACCGAGAGGGCTTTGAGCGGAGCATGGCGGAAGGCGGCCCCTTCGTTTTCGATCCAACGATCCTTGAGGTCGCGGATCGAGGCTGGTTCGGCCGCGACAGGAGTGAAGGCTTCGCCCGAGCTTTGCTGAATCGCCTGGCCTGCGGGGAGGGCTGTCACGTCCTCTCCGCTCGTGACGGCCACCAATCCCGTGATACAGACGGCCAGCAGCGAATTGTTGAGGGACAGGGCGATCTGGAACTCGGTGCCGCGAACGCCGAAGACCGAGGAACCCGTGTTGACGTCGAGGCCCGGCGAACCGGCGATCTTGGTGATCTTTGCGGAGAGGGAACCCGCCATGAGGTCGAGTTTGGTCTTGGGCTGGTCTTGCACCGTGTTTCGGCCAAGATAAAAGGCCGAGCCAGGGCTGATGAGAATGGAGCCCGAAAAACCGCTCGAAGGGTCCATGGCGATCGACGCGGTGGAGCTGGCACCGGTGCGAATGAGGTCGCCGCTGTAGACGGGATCACCCGGCCCCGAATCGGGCAGGGCGTCCCCATCGCGGACGATCGCGATCGATCCTCGCACGTAGTCGATCGAACCGAGGGGTTTTTGACGACCAGGATCGCTAGCCGCGCCCGCGGCGCGGGCGGCCGCGGATTGTGCGAATTGAAGCTGCGGCAAGAAGAATAACGTGAGGGCGAGCGCGATTCCGCGCAGCGCCCGGATTGAGGTGGCGCTCATGCCACAATCATAGCCTGAAACCGAAGAACCATTTGGAATAAAGATGAAAATCCCCGCCGAAAAGCGAGAGTTTCCCCGAATCCATGCCGGATCGGAAGGCATCGGGCATGGCGGGCCAGTAGGCCAGATCGATGTCCGTTCGTACTCCGATGAGGGCTTCCAGCCGCCAGAGCACGGGAATTCCCAGGGTGAGCGAGAGGCTCGGCCATGGCCGCGAGGGCAGGAGGTCCCTGGCCTTCGCGAAGGCGGCTTCGCCTCGGGGATCGCCGAAGTCGCAGCTCGCGCCGCCGCTTGCATGGATCGCCACCATGTCGTCATGGAGGGAGGACGCCGCGGGGCCGAGATACCAGTCGGCGGCCACCTCGAGGTCGAGCCAGGAACTCCTATACCTCTGAGCGCCGAAATAGCTCCTGCTGCCGAGGCCGGCCTGGGCTATGAGTCCGTCGGGTTCTTCCCAATTCCCGTAAGTCGGCTTCCCCGCCGCAAGCCGCGTGAAAAGGGAGGGCGTACCGTTCTGCCAGAACAGCCAGCTGTAATTGGAGACCGGATCGAAAAGGAGCCCCGAGCCGCCTATTCCGTTCCTCGCTATGTTGACGAGGCCGAATTGTACGCCGTCGAGCCTACCAGCAATGTTTACGAGGCCGACCTGCAAGCCCCTGACCCTATCGGCTACGTTGACTATCGGGCCGATTTGCGCTCCGCTGATGTCATCGGCCACATTGGCAAGTCCGGAGATTTGCGTGCCTTGGACCCTCGTCGCGACGTTGATGATGCCGGCGACCTGGACCGGCCCATGATAGTCGCCGGAAATATTGAACAGGCCGGCCGCCTGGGCGCCATCGACGTCGCCGCCGATATTGAAAACTCCCGAAAGCTGCGCGCCCGATACCTTGCCCCCGGCGATCGCGAAGACTCCCGCGAGCTGAGCGCCGGAGACTCGCCCTCCCGCGATCGTGAAGACGCCGGCGCTTTGGACTCCCTCGACCTTGCCGCTGGCGACTCCGAAGACGCCGTTTGCCTGGATGCCCTGGATGGATCGCGAGATCGTGAACACGCCCGAGGCGGCCGCTCCCTGGACATCGCGCGTGAGGGCGCCTATCGCGCCGAGCCCGAGGCCAACGTCGCCGTAGCCGAAGGGGATCGCGAGTCCGGGTACCAGGGAAATCTGCAAGGGGATGAAGTCGTCGTCCTGCGCAGTGACGAAAAAGGACGAGACGAGAGACAGGACCACCGCCACGGCGATCCTTCGAGGCAACTTAGTCATGATCTTCTCCCTGAAGGCGAGAACTGTCGGTCCGGCAAATGCCACAGAGGACCGACGTGCCCTCTCTCGAGGCGCACGCCACAGAAAATAGCACGTGCAAGATTAAAATCAAATTACATCGAAAGAATAAGGTCGGCCCCGCAGTAGATCAGTGGCGTCTTTGAGGTGACGCGCCCCACGAGGGCGATTCCGAAGGCGCGGGCGAGCTCGAAGGCGGCTGTCGTCGGGACGCTGCGCGAAGCGAGGAGGGGAATCCCGGCATGGATAGCCTTGGCCACCATGTCGGCGGCTATGCGGCCGCTGCTGACGATCGCCGCGCCTCCAAAATCGACGCCTTCGATGAATCCCCGCCCGATGACCTTGTCGACCGCGTTGTGGCGACCGACGTCCTCGCGAACGATGAAGGGCTGCCCGTCTTGGGAACCGGCGAGGGAGGCGCAGTGCATTCCACCCGTCTTCCGATGCATGGACGCGGCCGCGAACATTTCTTTCGCCCGATCGGCGAGGAATGAAAGGCTGAAGAGTCCCTTGCCGCGTTCGGGCGGCTCCGACGGGGGCTCGAGATCATAGAATTCGCCGGGAAAGCCTCCGTCGCCGCAGGCCGAGGCGATGATCTGAACGGCGACCGGAGGAAGAGGAGACGCTTCGCTTCTCGCGATGTCGACGCGGCTCCGGTCGTCGCAGATGAATATCGAGCGAAGGGAGTCTCGGCTCGGAAGGAGGCCGCGGCTGACGATATGGCCCACGGCGAGGTCGTCGAGCGCGAGGGGCGTGCAGAAGAGAACGGCGAGATCGCGGCCATCGACCCTGATGAGCACGGGCGACTCGAGCGCCAGGGGCAGCTGGGCGGGATCCATTTACGGAGACTACCCACGGCTCAGTAGGCGGTCAAGGAAGGGCCTTAGGCGAACCTCGCCTTGCCTTCGGGCCGAAAATGAGGCTTAGTGTGATCGTGGCTTGATCGACGACGGATACGGAAGGAGAGCAGGATGAATTTCAAGTTCCCTGACATGGCCAATCTGTTCGAACGCTTTTTGCGTTGGGCGGTCAATATCCTCATCCTCTATATCATTTTCATTCTGGCAATCGGCCTCGTAAAAACCCTGGCGGCCGGCAGGATTCTCCTCGGCAACGAGAGCTTCACAGTCGGCTTTCCCCTCGTGATTTCCGACATACTTTCTTTCCTCGTCATCATCGAGCTCTTCAAGGGCTTCGTGGATTATTTCAAGGCCAAGCGCTTTAGCCTTCACGGCCTTCTCGATCCCGCGATCATCTTCGTGCTCAGGGAAATGATCGTCTCCCTCTATGGCGAACAACCCGACTGGAAGACCCTTCTGGGCTTCTCCCTGCTCATCCTCGTGCTGGCTGTCGCGCGCACTTTGGCAGTCAAATTTAGCCCCTCCGAGGAACATACCTAGGCGAAATTCTACGAGGCGGGGGACTGATGAGAAGCGCGTATTTTCCCCTCCCGTGCTAAACTCGCGAAATGAGCGATACGAAGCCGGAGCCCGCGATCGATCGGGCCTACGTCGATGAGGCGGTCGAAGACGTCCTCGCCCTGTGCCGGATACCGAGCCCGACGGGATATGCGGAAAAGGCGGCCGATTATGTAGCCACAAGGCTCTCCGAGCTCGGATTTTCGCCCGAGCGATCGGCAAAGGGCACGGTGCGCTGCGAACTCGGCGGCGTGGGCCACCCCCTCGCCTTGGCATCCCACGTCGACACATTGGGAGCAATGGTCCGCTCCCTCAAGCCGAACGGCCGGATTCGCTATTCGAAGATCGGCGGCTATCCCGACCTCTATCTCGTGGGTGAGACCTGCCTCGTCCACCTCCGCGACGGCAGGACGCTGACGGGCACCTTCCTTCCCGAAGAGTCGGCCGCCCATGTCAACAAGAAGCTCAAGGATTACGTCCCGGCCGAAGAGACCATGGAAATCGTCCTCGATGAGGCCGTCTCGACGGCGGAGGAAGCCAAGGCTCTCGGGGTCGGCCCCGGAGACATCGTCAGCATCGACGCAAGGCCGCTGCTGACCCCCTCGGGCTACATAAAGAGCCGTCATCTCGACGACAAGGCCTCGAGCGGCGCCCTCCTTGCCCTGGCTACCATGGTCGCCAGGGGCGTCATCGTTCCGAAGCGCCGCCTCGTGCTTCTTTTTACCGTCTGGGAGGAAGTGGGTCACGGGGGCTCAGCCCTGCCGGAAGGCTTCGAGGAATTCGTGGCTGTCGACATGGGCGCCGTGGGCGAGGATCTCGGCTGCAGCGATCGCATGGTTTCGATCTGCGCGAAGGATTCCCACGGCCCCTATGACAGGAGCGTCGTTCGGGCTCTCGAACTCGCCGCGGAAAGGGCCCGATGCGCCTTCGCCGTGGACATCTATCCGGCCTACGGCTCCGACGCGGATGCGGCCCTGTACGCCGGCCACGACCTTCGCCACGGCTGCATCGGACCCGGCGTTTCGGCGAGCCATGGCTACGAAAGAACCCATCGCGAGGCCCTGGCTAACACCCTTGCCTTGTTGGCCGCCTATGTTGGAAGCTAGTCTTCCGCCGAGCGCAAGCGCCTTGGCGCCACTGTGCCCCCGGCAAAACGCACGGAGGGCAAGAAACCCGGAGGATTTTTCGTGAAGAAGCTCGTCATCGCCCTTTCGCTCTTCGGCTTGTTGGCGACAGCCTGCCAGAAGCCGAATCAGAATATCGTCACACCTGTCCAGACTCCGCCCCAGGATAGCCAATCGGCAGCCCCGGCCTCGACCGCGGGATCGGCCTCGGATCCCTTGAACCTGGCCCAGGCCCTCACGATCCCCCCTCCGGCCAGCGACGCCCCAACGACGAAGGAAGGCTGGATTTCCCTGGGCAATCAGCAGATGGACGCGGGGAGCTATTCGGACGCTATTTACTCCTATCAGCAGGCCCTCGAACTCGATCCCTCGAATGTGGACGTCCGCGTCGACATGGGCACCTGCTATCGCAACCTCGGCCAGCCGCTGAAGGCCATCGAGATTTACAAGAAGGCCCTCGAGATCAACCCAAGGCACCCGAACGCTTGGCGCAATAGCGGCGTGGTCTACTACTACGACCTTCACAAGAACGCCGAAGCCCTCGCCGCCTTCCGGAAGTATCTTGAAGTCCTGCCCCAGGCCCCCGATGCGCCGCAGATCCTGCAGACGATCGCGGCGATAACCGGAAAGAAATGACCGTCGGCCCGGGCGGAGGCCATTCCTCCGCCCAGGCCGAATGCACTATCGCTCCGGCTTCAACCCATTCCGAAGTAGGTTTTCGCCCAAGCCAGCAAAAACTGGCCGAACTGAACGATGAGACCGAAACTCAAGCCCGACACGATCGAGGCGAGGAGTTCGGTCCTCGTCTCCGATTCGGTCTCGCGATGGCCGACTCTCGACACGACCTCGACAAGCACGATGGTGGCCGCGAGGAATATCAGTATGGTCGCGCTGAAATACAGCACTCCCTTCGATCGCACGAATTGGTACATGTTATCCGACGCGAGGAATATCGCCGAGGAAAGAAGGCCGCGCCAGTAGGATAGGGCGTACTGGCGTCGCCTGACGCCCTTGCCCAAGAGCGGTACGGCGGCCACGACGAGGACCATCGCGAAGGAGCCGATCGAGATCCCGCCGATGGCGTTCTGCGAAAGGGCGGAATCGACCTCGGAAAGGTCCGTCGTAACCTGGCCGAGGAGGGAATCGAAGGGATGCCAGGTTGCCTGCACGAAAAAGAGGAGGCCCGCGACCACGGCGATCACGACGACCGTCCAGCCGAGGAAGCGGAGAAAGGCGATGAGCCTCTGGGCTCTCGATCGCGGCACCCTCACCGTGCCGAGGGGATATTTCTTGCTCATCGCTCATTTTCTCCTGCGAGGCGCAAATCGGCAAGGATGACGAGTTCCAATTTCATCGCTTCCTGTACTCGCTGCCATCGGGTTTCCTTTCCAGGAAGCGATATTCGATGAGGTAGCGGCGGATGGTCACGTAGTCCTCATGAACGGGCATCAGGATGCGGTTGACCTCGGCTTCGGTATAGACCTTGTCGACCTCGAAAAGCTCGGCGATTTTCCTGAGAAGGACGAGCTTTTCCTTCTGACGTTTGGGGAATTTGGGCATCGCCGGCTTGTTCGCGAAATCGAGATAGCGAGTCTCGATTGCGGCCGCTTCGGGCTCGGTCACGAAGATCCTTTCGTCGTAGGCGGCAACATCGAAGGGGTAAGTGAAGGGGCGGGCATCGGGGCCTTCGCCCGCGGAGACGAGGGCCATCAAGGCGAGGAAAATCTTGGCCTCGCCTTCCCTTTTCCGGAACTGGAAGCGATGGTTACGCACCGTCGATTCCGATTTTCCGCCCAGCGTCACGGCTATCTCGCGATCGTTCGCCCCCGATTGAAAGGAACGGAGGAGGGTCTCCTGTATGCCGGTGAGCCCCGTCTTCTCCTTGCCGAAGGCGAGGAGGGCTTCGAGGGGGCCTCCGTGGACGAGAGCCACATGCTCGCGCGCGGCACGATCGGCGGTTCCCATGCCGGCGGCCACGGGATGGAGGAGCTCGGTGTCGAAGGCCGCGGCGCAATGGATGCAGCGCAGCGCATGCCCGCCTTCCTCCCTGCGATAGCCGCGGGCCAGGTCCCCGATCTCGGTCACCGAGGCCTCGAGTGCGTTCGATATGAAATCCATATAGACAATTTATCAAATCGTTTGGCTATGGTCAAGCAATATATGGAAACGTCAGTGATTCCCTGGGGAATGGATCTTACCCAGGTATTCGCGGCGAAGTCCGGCGAGGAGTTCCTTCCAGTCCGCCGCATCGACCTTGTTTTTCTTCCAGCTCCCGCTCCAATCGCTGTTCGCGTAGGCGTCTTCGCCTCGAAGCGCCCTGTTGGCGAGGGAGAGGGCGTAGAGAATATGGCCGGCGTGGCTCGCGGCGCTGCTCTTATCCGAGGGACTGAAGGGTCGACTCGCCTCCTCGGCGGAAAGGCCCTCGATGCTGCCGAGAAAGCCCGAGCCCTTCTCGTTGTCGGTGAACCATGTCGATCCCGGGTTCTCCGGGGCCCGCGTAGGCCTCCTTTCCGCTTGGAGAAGGTCGCGCCGTCGACTTACCTTCATAGTATGGAAATCATGAAGACTCTCGCTCTCGTGGCCCATGACAATCGCAAGCAGGCCCTCATCGAGTGGGTGGAGTACAATTGGCATACCCTATCGCGTCATCATCTGGTGTGCACCGGGACTACGGGCCGACTCGTCGGGGAGACCATTGCTCGCAAGGGAGGGGGGAGTCCCGAGGAGCTGAATATGGTCCGGCTCAAGTCGGGACCTCTCGGAGGAGACCAGCAACTCGGCGCCATGATCGCCGAGGGAAAGATCGATGTCGTGATCTTCTTCTGGGATCCCATGTCGCCCCATCCCCACGATGTCGATGTGAAGGCCCTGCTGCGCATCGCCGTTCTCTATGATGTTCCGATGGCCTGCAACCGCTCGACCGCCGACTTCCTCATATCCAGTCCCTTGATGGCGCGAACCTATTCGACAATACCCATGGATATGGCGACTTATGCCGATCGTTCGATGCCGGCAGGGATGGATGCCACCAAGGATGCCGCCCTCGGTTGATCGCGCCATTCTTCCGAAACCTCGGTCGCAATGCTCCGGGCCGACCCGCCCGGAGCGCCTCCGCCCGCGTTCCTACTTTCGGCCCAGGATCGAGAGGAGGCCCGTGGAAAGCCAGGGCACGTAGGTGATGACGAGGAGAATCAGGGCCTGGACCCCCAGGAAGGGCAGGGTTTCCTTGACGATCGTCATCACGGGTTTGCGGAAGGCATAGCTGGCGAGAAAGATATTCATCCCGACGGTCGGCGTAAGGAAGCCGATGCAGAGATTCATGATGAAAATGACGCCGAGGTGGATCGGGTTTACGCCGAAGGCGATGCCGAGGGGGATGACGAAGGGCGAGACGACCAGTATCGCCGAGTAGAGGTCCATCATGCAGCCGACGAGGAGGAGGAAGACGTTGAGGGCGAAAAGAAAGACGACGGGCGAGGTCACGCGCGCCTGTATCCAGGTCGAAAAAGCCGTCGTGATGTCAGAATCTATTACATAGTACGACAGCCCTCTCGCTGAGGCAATTATGATGAGGGTGCCGCCGATGATGGGCATCGCTTTTCGAAGGACCTGGAGGAGGGTCTTGAGGTCGAACTCCCGCTTGACGAAGGCTTCGACGATCACGATGTAGAGGACGGAGAAGGCGGCGATCTCCCTGAGGCTCGCGAGGCCGCTGAAGAATAGGAAGACGGCGAAGACCGGTACGAGGAGCTCGAGGGCCGCCGGCTTGAGGGCGCCGAAGGCGCGCCGCGGGCTGAATGCTTGGCGCTGCTTTCCGGCCTTCTTCCCCGGCGAGAGGAGAACGCCTGCGCTCACCATGCCGAGGACGAGGAGAATGCCCGGTAGCAACGCTCCGATGAAGAGCTGCGTCACGTCGAAACTCGTGCCGTCTTTATACGAGAACTGAGCGTTGACCGCGTAGACGATGACGGCGGCGCTCGGCGGAAGGAGGAGGCCGATGTCGCCGCTCGAGGTGATGAGCCCCCTGGCCCGGCCCTCTTCCATGCCCGACTGCGAGAGGATGGTGAGGAGGAGTCCGCCGAGGGCGAGGATGGTGACGCCGTTGACGCCCGTGAAGGTGCTGAAGAAGGCGCAGGCGAGGACCGTGGCGATCGCCTCTCCCCCCCGCACCCACCCGAAGAACTCCCGAAAGACGGCGACCAGTCTCGTGCCGGCACCCGAGCCCGCGAGGAGGAGGCCGGCTAGGCCGAAGAGGGGCAGGGCGGAGATGGAACCGCCGAGGAGAAGGCGGTAGGCTTCGCTCGGCGCGTTCTCTATCACTCCTGCAGAGCCGACATAGAGGAGGGTTGCCACTCCGCCGAGCACCGTGAAGATCGGCGCCCCTAGGGCAGCGCCGAGGATGCAGAGGAGGACGAGGGGCACGCTCCCCGCATGGACGAAGGCCTGAACCCCTGCTTGGAGGCTCGTGACGAGGGCCGGCGTCGCGTTGAAAAGGGCGTTGGTCAGGTTGGCGATGCTCGACATCGCGAGGATGGTACCGGCGAGGATGCCGAGAATGCCTCCGATCCTCAAGATCGTCCTGGACTTGCCAGGCACCCCCGCCTTTGCGACGCCGAAGACGGCCATGAGGAAGAAGGAGAAGGGCATGATGGCGGCGAAGACCGGAACGGGGATTCCCCAGACCTGGTCGCCTGGCTCGAAGCCGATGAAGACGAGAGAGAGGGATGCCCAAAACAGGGCGGCCTGGGTGGTCGCGGCGATGAACTCGCCGAAGCCGTCCAAGGCCATGCGGGCTCGCCCGACCTTCCGCGTGGCTTCGTCTCCTTCGACCCGGCCGAGAGCCAGATGCCGCTTGTCGAGGGAGGCGAGGGCCGCGGCGACGAAGGCCAGGACGAGAATGAGGTGATCGACGAAGGCATTGGCGCCTTCGATGGGTTTGTAGAACAATCGCGCGGTGAGGAGATCGACGAGGGGCAAGATCACGACCACTACCGCCGCGAAGATGGCGAGGGCGTCGAGGGGGGCCCGTACAAAGCCTGCAAATCGAGCCGGCCGGCTGCTGGTTTCGCTACTCTTCGAGAGGCTGTCCATGTGAAGGATTATGGGGGGAAAGTTCCCCCAAGGCAACGACGATCTCCTTGTTACTCCCCGATAATCTTGATGAGCACCCTCTTTCTGCGCTGTCCGTCGAACTCCCCGTAGAAAATACGCTCCCAGGGGCCGAAATGCAGGCGGCCTTCGGTGATCGCCACGACGACTTCGCGACCGAATAGCTGGCGCTTGAGGTGAGCGTCGGCATTGTCCTCGCCGACATTGTGTCGGTAGGATGAAACAGGCTCATGGGGGGCCATCTTCTCGAGCCAGGCGGCGAAGTCTGCGTGAAGGCCCGCCTCGGCATCGTTGATGAAAACGGAGGCGGTGATATGCATGGCGTTTACCAGGCATAATCCCTCGACAACCCCCGATTCCGAAAGAGCCGATTCCACCCTATCGGTTATGTCAATGAATTCGAGGCGCTTTTTCGTTTCGAACCACAATTCCTTGGTGTGAGACTTCATATCTCCTCCCCGGGCATGACGAGCCCCATCAAGCCTTCCTCGTCGATCTTCCTTACGACCTCGACGACGCGCTGACCGGCCGCGTCGCACTCCGTGAGCCTAACGCGACCCATGGCTTCGACCTTGGCGAGGATTCGCGCCGCCGCTCCCCTTTCGAAACGGGCAAGAACCTTGCCGCGCGTCGAGGGGTCGAGCGGCTTGAGAGCGAGGATCATGTCGCTCTCTTCGGTCCGTTCGAGGAGGAGCGCGATAGTCTCGCCATCGAGGAGGGAGATATCCTCGAATACGAACATGTTCTTCTTGATTTGCTCGGCGAGGGCGTGATCGCTGGCCTCGAGGCCCTCGATTACCTGTCTCTCTGTGGCTCGTCGCGTAAGATTGAGAATCCCGACGACCTTTCTATGGCCATCGGGGACCGAGCGTTCCGATTGCCTCGCGGCGAGCTTTTTCGCGAGCACCCTCTCCGTGACGGCAATGACTTCAGGCTGGGCGCCTTCCAATGAAACGAGGCGTCGCAGGGTTTCCGTCCGGAAGGATTCAGGCAAGGCGTCGATGACGGCCGCGGCGATCGCGTCGTCGAGCCAGGCAAGGAGGAGGGCGGCGAATTGGGGGCGTTCTCCCGCGAGGAACAGGGCTATCGCTTCGGCCGGGATGGAAGCCATGGCGGCGAAAGGCCTGCCCTCTCCCTGCGTCCCGGTCGAGGAGGAATCGGATTGACCGAAGAGCAGGCGATCCGCGAAGGCTTCCTGCCGGCCTTCGAAGGCGGCCAGCCTCTCGCCCAGTTCGCCCATGTTTTTTTCGAGTCCCGCCATGGCCTGACGGAGTCCTTCGGCGCCCTTGTCCCCGATGGAGGCGTCGAAATCCTTGTTGGCTTTGCTATCGGCATACGAGGAGAGGACGAAGGCGCCGGTCTTCGTCCTCTCCTCGAGCCTGAGCCGCTGGATCGTTCTTTCTCCGGATTTGAGACTGGCTTCGCCTCGATCGAGGCCGGGCAAGGGAAAGAGGCTTCCCTTTCGCAGGCTCCGCAGGTCGCCGATGGGCAGGGGCTTTCCTTCAAAAAGAAGGCTCAAGGGGAGCTTTATGGCATAGGCCGGAGATTCCTTCGACGTCGGACGATCGCCGGGCGTCGAGACAGAATCGTACCAGTACTTTGCATATAGTTTGCCGACGCTCGGCTCGATGGTGAGGAAGGGAAAGACAAGATCGATACGACTTCGGAGCTCCCCGATTTTTACTTCGATGCCGACGAGGACGATCATCTCGGTCGGGGGGACGATCTGGCAGAAGCGGGGGTCGGTTTCGAGCGAGCAGAGACGGGGCTCGAGTCGCTCGATCTGTTCCCAAGCCGCAGCGAGATCGGGAAGGAGCCTGCCGATGGCATGCTCGAGGGTGGCGCATTCGATGTCGGTGAATCCGGCGGGAGCCGACTCCGTCGCCGACGCCTTGACCTCGCCGGAGCCGGCGCCGAAGAGGCTTTCGAGCATGGCCATCGCCAAGCCACTGTCGAGGCGGACGAGGGCGGGTCCCGGGAAGGGCTTGAGGGATATCGTCGCGAGGGGGCTCGGGCCTTCGAGGCCGCCGATGAACTCGCCGAAGGTCAGCTGGTCCACGATGGCGACGGACGTATCGCATCTTGTCTTCATCAATGTGGACAATTTCACCTCGGCGAGTCTCGCGAAGGTTTCGTGTATGATTTCCAGCGTCACGATCTGATCTCTGGCGAATTTGTCGGGTCGCCTGAAATCGTAGGTGACGACGGGAAAGTCCCGGTCGAGGAAGCGCCTTTTCCCCAGGATCTCCCTGCCGGGCATCCTTGTCTTCCCGGCGCCGTCGCTCATGGGAGGACTCGCGCGTCGGCGACTTCCGTCACCCTAAGGCCGAATTGCTCGTCGATGACGACGACCTCGCCGCGAGCGATGAGTTGCCCCGAGGCTCGAAGTTCGACGGGCTCTCCGCAAACCGAGTCGAGTTCCACGATCCGCCCCTTGGAAAGAGTGGTCAGCTCGCGCACGCTCAGGTTCGCCTCGCCCAGGACTACCTCGATCCGTACGAGAGCGTCGTCGATCGTTCCTGTTATCATGATTGCGCCTCCCCCACATGCTTTTCGAAGACTTGGAGCACTTTCAGGTAATGGCGGCCGCCGCGACTGACGATCCGCCCCTTGGCGATGGTTACGCCGCCCACCAACAATCCCGCCACGCCATCCTCCGGGGCGGGGATTTCCCACCGACCCGAGGCGGTGGCATTCGCGATGTCGAGGGGGGAGATTTCTGCCTCCGCGGCAACGATCTCCGTCCTCAAGATCAAGGACTCCGGGAAGGACCTCGATACGCCTTCCTTTGGTCTACGCATATTCCCTCCTCGGTCCTCAGCCTTGGTCCGCGGCCCATCGGCGCTTCGAAGGACAAAGACATGGCAAAAATAGCCTTTCTATGAGGCGCATGCTTACACGATCTTGAATTTCTCAGGCCTCGCACCGGCACTATCTTGAGGAGTCGCTCAGCTGTGCCGACGGCGATATTCGGTCGGGGTCATTCCCATGAGGCGGAGGAAATAGCGGTTGAAAAACGAGAGGTTGTTGTAGCCGACGGAAAGGGCGATCTCGGTGACCGATAGGTCGCCGTTCTTCAGGAGCAGGGCCGCCCTCGTGACCCTGCAGCGATTGAGGTATTCGAAAAGCGGAGATCCGGCGGCGGACTTGAAGCAGCGGGAAAAGTCGCTCGTGTTCATGGCGCAGCGGCTCGCCATCTCGTCGAGCGAAAAATGTTCATCATAATGCGTATCGATCCAGGCGACGATTTCCTCTAGGGACAAGGGCGACTCGCGGCCATCGCCGCCGCCGCTTGGCCTGGCTGCCTCCGCCGCGAGCAAGAGACAAAGCTGGGCGATGGAGGATGCGAGCAGGTATTCGCGAGTGGCCGCGTCCCGGCCCCCGGCCAGCGAATCGTCGGCTCGGGTCGCCAGGTCGACAAGGGCGCCGAGGAAATCCATCTGTTGCCGCAAGATTTCGGGCGGGACGATGAGGCGCGGAGCTCTCTTCCAGGGAGTATCTAAATCCTCGAAATCGAAGGCCGCGCCGAATCGTCTATTCACTGCCGACCAGGGGTCGCGATCGAAGACGATGATGGTTGCGGAGGCGCCTGTCCTCGCTATGAGGGAGGGTGCGCCTAGCGTGGCTGACCGCGATTCCGAGAAGAGAAGGGCCTGCCCCTGGCGGCAGAACCGAGCCTCCCTGCCGATGAGAGTCGCCGACCCGAGGAGGCCGGCGCGCAGGTGGCAGAGTCCACAGCCTGACGGCAAGACCAATCCGCTACCGGCTTCGAGCCGTCGATGTTCGACGGCAATCTTGAGATGAAGGAAGGGACCGGGTCCGACGATTTGGTATTCCATCGATATGCCGATCCAAGGATAGGTCTTCGAGGTCTCGGGCGCTATACTTCGCCGATGCAGCTTCTCCTCGTGCAGCCGCCCTTCGTACAGCTCAACGCCCCTTATCCCGCCGTCCATTATCTCGCCGCCTGGCTACGGGCACAGGGTCATCAGGTGGAGCTCGAGGATCATTCGATCGAACTCTACAGGCTTCTCTTTTCGCGGGAGGGTCTAGGGAAGCTTTTCGACGAGGTCGAGGCTCGGGCGGCGGCCGGGCTTCTTCCGCCCGGCTCCTCGGAGCAAGTCGAACGCTACCTTTCCTACAGGGAGCTCTATCGTGCCTGGATCGGGCCGGTCGTCGATTGGCTTTCCGGAAGTGACCCGGCCTTCGCGCATCGTCTGGCCGCGGCAGCGGAATTCCCGCGGGGGGCGAGGGTGGAAGCCTTTCTCGAATCGCGCGGCGGAAGACCGGGGCCGGAAGACGCTTCCCTTCTCGCGTCCCTCATCCTCAAGGATCTGGGCGACCTCGTAACCCAGGTGGTCGATGCGGATTTCGGCACGATCCAGTACGGTGAGCGACTCGGGAGGAGCCGCGACGATCTCGGCGAAGTACGTGCTTCCCTCGAATCCTCGTGGTTGATGAAGGAACTCTACCGCCCCTGGGTTCGTCGTCGATTCGGCGCCCGCAAAACCAGTGTTCCGAAGATTGTACTCATCAGTCTGCCCTTCCCCGGGACCCTGGCCGGAGCCCTTGCCTGCTCTTCCGAGGCCCGAGCCACCTTCGGAGCGGAGACTCCGATCGTTTTCGGCGGGGGCTATGTATCGACGGAACTTCGGGGGCTGCGTGATCCGGCTTTCTTTGATTTCTGCGACTTTCTCTGCTTCGATGCAGGGTACGCCGGCCTGGTCCCAATCTTAGCCGCGCGGAATTCGGGCTCATCCGCCGTCGGATCCCTTTACCGGACGATGTACCGCCGCGAGGGGCGTATCGTCGTCGCCGGCTTTCCCGAAGGAGACCTGGCGGCGAGCGAGGAGGGCTGCGCCGGTGAGAAGAGCGCCTTGCCCTCCCGCCTTGTGATGACGATCGATCCCGCCCAGGCCGTCGCCGCAGCCCGAGTCGAGGCGCGGGCCCTTCGCGAATCCCATCCCGACTATCGGGACTTCGAGCCGTCTAAATACCTTAGGCCCCTCGACTCGACCAACCCGATGCACCGCCTCTGGTCGGAAAGCCCCTGGCTCAAATACCGTCTCGCCCAGGGCTGCTATTGGAAGCGCTGCTCCTTTTGCGACACCGAGCTGGATTATGTCCGCGACTACGTGAACGCCGAGCTCACTCCCTTGTTAGTGGCGATGGATAAGGCGGCGGCGAGCACCGGACTACGTGGTATCCATTTCGTCGACGAGGCCTTGCCGATGGCACGGCTTCTTGCCTTCGCCGAGGAGAATCGAAGAAGGATGGCCGACGGCCGCCCCGTCTTTCACTATTGGGGCAATGTCCGCTTCGACGCCTCGTGGACGCCCGAGCGCATCGAGCTGCTGGCTTTTTCGGGCCTCGTGGCCGTTTCGGGCGGCATCGAGGTCGCCACCGAAAAGGGGCTCGCGATGACCGACAAGGGCTTCGACCTCGCGGGCCTCGTGCGAACCCTCGTCGCCTTCCGTCGCGCCGGAATCCTCGTCCATGCCTATCTCATTTATGGATTTCCCGGGCAGGACGAGGCCGATATCGTCGAGAGCGCCGATTTCGTCCGCGGCCTTTTCGCCACGGGGCTCGTCGATTCGGCCTTCTGGCATCGATTCGTGCTTACTCGGCATTCGCGGATGCTCGCCGAATGGCGCCAAGGCGGACATCCCGAGCTGCGGCCCATCGACCGCGGCGGAACCTTCGCGGCCAACGATCTCGAGTTCGAGGGCGAAAAGGATTTTGACCGCTACGGCGAGGGCCTCGATGCGGCCCTCGGCGCATGGATGGAGGGAGAGGGTCTCGATCGGCCGGCCGCCTTGTGGCTCGATATCGCGCAGGCTTCGTCGAAGCATCGGGACGGGAAGTCTTCTCCAGCGAAGAGTCCTTCAACCGGATCCTTGCATGCCAAGCCTCTCAACTCTGCTTCCGATGGTATTGCCCGCGTCGAGGCTCTTATAGCCGAGGCTGAAGCGGCACTCGATGCAAGGCCTCTTCCCCAGCAAGGTCGGGCCTATTGGATCGCCGGCCTGCCGAGCACCGCGCGAGAGAGGCCCGCAGTCCGAACAGGCGGGCGAGGCGGCGCCGAAAGCTCCGGCCCTTTGCGTTGGGCCTTCAGGGGAGAGATCCTCAGCCATGATCTGGGCACGCGCCGGAGGGCCGAAGCGGCACAATCGGCAATTACGCGCCTCGCAGCCCTGGCCGAAGGAATGGATCTGCGAGAGTTTGTCGAGAAATCAGGCTTGGCGAAGGAGGAAATCGCAGAATTCCTCGATTTTGGTCTCGTCCTTCTTTAGTTCTCCACAGGTTAAGACGACATAGTCAATACATATTTATATATATCTAATTACCGGTACAATCGATAAATTGATATTCTCTCTTGCGAACCTCGACCATTCGTGGTACTCCGGTACTAACCCCAATCAAGCCGGCGCCTCTGCCATTCTGGCGCGCCGGGAAAAAGGCCACAGGATGTCAGGAGCTCTTCGATTCCTCTCTTCCTCCGTAGGCAAGAAACTGCTTATGGCCCTAACGGGCTTTTTCCTTGTCAGTTTCTTGACCTTCCACCTCACGATGAACCTCTTCTTATTTGAGGGATCGCGAGGCAGTTTTTCCAGTTTCGCCGATTTTCTCGGCACCTTCCCGATCGTGCGTCCGATCGAGTGGATTCTCTTCGGCGGATTTTTGCTTCATCTTCTTCTCGGCAGCTTCGTCTGGTTGATGAATCGGCGCGCCCGTCCCCAAGCCTATAAGGTGAAGGGCACCTCGAAGACGATCAAGCTTTCGTCGCGGCTCACCATTTACACCGGCGTGGCCATTCTCGCCTTCCTCGTCTGGCATCTTATCCAATTCTTCATCGCCAGTCGCTTCGCGGGCCATCCCGTGGACATGTTTGTCCTGGTGGCGCAGGCATTTTCCAATCCCGTCACGATCGTGCTCTACGAGATTCTCTTCGTGATCCTCGGCTTCCACCTCAATCACGGATTCCAGGCCCTCTTTCAGAGTCTCGGCCTCCGGACGGCGAAGTACCGGGGCTTTATCGACGCCGTCGGCGTCATCGTTTGGCTCCTTATTCCCCTCGGCTTCGCCTCGATTCCCCTCGTGATGTATTTCGGAGGTGCCCGATGAAACTCGATCCCAAGGTTCCCACCGGGCCCATCGAAAAGCGCTGGTCCCAGCACAAGTTCGACATGAAGCTGGTGAACCCGGCCAATCGCCGCAAGTACACCGTCATCGTCGTCGGCACCGGCCTCGCCGGTTCCTCCGCGGCTGCCTCCCTCGCCGAGCTCGGCTTCAATGTCGAGGCCTTCTCCTTCCATGAGTCGCCGCGCAGGGCACACTCCATCGCGGCCCAGGGCGGCATCAACGCCGCCAAGAACTATGTCAACGACGGCGACTCGGTGTGGCGCCTCTTCCACGACACGGTTAAGGGCGGCGACTATCGCGCCCGCGAGTCGAACGTGTATCGCCTCGCCGAGGTCTCCGGCAATATCATCGACCAGTGCGTGGCCCAGGGCGTGCCCTTCGCCCGCGAGTACGGCGGCAGCCTCGACACCCGCTCCTTCGGCGGCGCCCAGCTCTCTCGCACCTTCTACGCCCGCGGCCAGACCGGCCAGCAGCTCCTCCTCGGCGCATATTCCGCCCTTAGCCGCAACATCCACAACGGCGGAGTAACCTTTCACGGCCGCAAGGAGATGCTCGACCTCGTCGTCGTCGACGGCAAGGCGCGGGGCATCGTCGTCCGCGACCTCCTGACGGGCGAGATCAGCACCCACCTCGCCAACGCCGTCATCCTCGCCACCGGCGGCTACGGCAACGTCTTCTACCTTTCGACGAACGCCCTGGCCTGCAACACCTCGGCGATAATGAAGGCCTGGCGCAAAGGCGCCTATCTCGCCAACCCCTGCTACACGCAGATCCACCCGACCTGCATTCCCGTCGCGGGCGACTATCAGTCCAAGCTCACCCTGATGAGCGAAAGCCTCCGCAACGACGGCCGCGTCTGGGTGCCCAAGAAGAAGGGCGACAATCGCAATCCGGCGGAGATTCCCGAAGAGGAGCGCGACTACTACCTCGAGCGCCTCTATCCCTCCTTCGGCAACCTCGTGCCCCGCGACGTGGCCAGCCGCCGCGCCAAGGACATGTGCGACAAGGGACTCGGCGTCGGCAAGACCGGCCTCTCCGTCTACCTCGACTTCGCCGACGCGATCAAGCGCAACGGCGAGGAGTGGATGGCCGAGAAGTACGGCAATCTCATGGATATGTACCAGGAGATCACCGACGAGAACCCCTATAAGCAGCCGATGCGCATCTACCCGGCCGTCCACTACACGATGGGCGGTCTCTGGGTCGACTATCATCTCCAGTCCACCATCCCCGGCCTCTTCGTCGCCGGCGAGGCGAACTTCTCGGACCATGGCGCCAACCGCCTGGGAGCCTCGGCCCTCATGCAGGGCCTGGCCGACGGCTACTTCGTCCTCCCCTACACGGTGAGCGACTATCTCGCCGGCACCAAGTTCGAGGCCGTGAAGGCCGACGCTCCGGAGGTCGCCGCGAGCGCCAAGGAAGCGAAGACCGGGGTCGATAAGCTGATGAACGTCAACGGCAAGACGCCTGCGGACATCTTCCATCGCCGCCTCGGCCATGTGATGTGGGAGAAGGTCGGTATGGCTCGCGAGAAGAAGGGCCTCGAAGAGGCCATCGCGGAGATCCGGAACATCCGCAAGGATTTCTGGAAAGATCTCAAGGTCTCGGGTCAGGCCAACGACCTCAATTCCGAGATCGAGCGCGCGGGCCGCGTGGCCGACTTCATCGACCTCGGCGAGCTTCTCGCCACCGACGCCCTTCATCGTGAGGAGTCCTGCGGCGGCCATTTCCGCCTCGAGCACCAGACCGACGAGGGAGAGACCAAGCGCGACGACCAGAACTTCGCCTATGCCGCAGCCTGGCAGTACGCCGGCGAGGGCCAGGCACCCGTCCTCAACAAGGACGAGCTCACCTTCGAGTACGACATCCCCTCGAGCCGTAGCTACAAGTAAAGGAAGCGAACAATGGACTTCAAGCTTAAGGTCTGGAGACAGAAAAACCGCGACGACAAGGGTCGCTTTGAGAATTACGTGGCGAAGGGAATCTCCGAGGCGGCCTCGGTCCTCGAGATGCTCGACGTCGTCAACCGCGAGCTCGTCGCGGCGGGCAAGGACCCCATCGCCTTCGACCACGACTGTCGTGAAGGCATCTGCGGCTCCTGCGGCCTGGTCATCAACGGGGGCGTCCACGGCCCCTTCGAGCACAACACCACCTGCGAGCTCCGCATGCGGCGCTTCCAGGACGGCGACACCATCGTGCTGGAGCCTTTCCGCGCCCGCCCCTTCCCCATCCTCAAGGACCTCGTCGTCGACCGCAGCGCCTTCGACCGCATCATGCAGGCGGGCGGCTACGTGACGGTGAAGACGGGCCAGGCCCCCGAGGCCAACGGCATCGCGGTGCCCAAGAAGATAGCCGACGAGGCGATGGACGCGGCTCAGTGCGTCGGCTGCGGCGCCTGCGCCGCGACCTGCCCCAACGGATCGGCCATGCTCTTCGTCGCGGCCAAGGTCTCCCAGCTCGCCCTCCTGCCCCAGGGCAAGGCCGAGCGCAAGGAGCGAGCCCTCGCGATGGTGGCCCAGATGGACAAGGAAGGTTTCGGCTCCTGCTCGAACACCTACGCCTGCGAAGCCAAGTGCCCCAAGGGCGTGAGCGTGACCCATATCGCCAGGCTCAACCGGGAATACATCAGGGCTGGCTTCGGATCGAAGTAAGGGAGATCGTATGAAGATACACGAATACCAGGGCAAGGAGCTCTTCGCCAAGTACGGGGTTCCCGTGCCGAAGGGAGGCTCGGCCTTCGACGTCGAATCGGCCGTGAAGGTCGCCGAGAGCCTCGGGACCTGGCCCGTCGTCGTGAAGGCCCAGATCCACGCGGGCGGCCGCGGCAAGGGTGGCGGCGTCAAGCTCGCCAAAAACGTCGCCGAAGCCCGCGAACACATAAAGTCCATCCTCGGGATGACCCTCGTGACCAAGCAGACGGGTCCCAAGGGCAGGCTCGTGAAGCGTCTCCTCATCGAGGAGGGCTGCAAGATCGCCAAAGAGCTCTATCTCGGCATCCTCCCCGACCGCGAGACCGGCATGCACCTCATCATGGCCAGCGCCGCCGGCGGCATGGAGATCGAGGAAGTGGCCGAGCACAGCCCGGAGAAGATCGTGAAGGTCTTCGTCGATCCCTCCTCGGGCCTCCTCGACTTCCAGGCTCGCGAGGTCGCCAACGGCCTCGGCATCCCCGCCGGGGCGATGAAGCAGTTCCTCGCAATGCTGAAGAACCTTTTCCGCCTCTACCTCGACTACGACGCCTCGATGGTCGAGATCAACCCACTCGTCCTCACGGCGGACGACAAGGTGCTCTGCCTTGATGCGAAGGTCGACGTGGATTCCAACGCCCTCTACCGCCATCCGGACATCCTCGCCTACCGCGACATCGAGGAGGAGGACCCGCACGAGGTGGAGGCCTTCAAGTACGACCTCGCCTACATCAAGCTCGACGGCGGCAACGTCGGCAACCTCGTCAACGGCGCCGGACTCGCGATGGCGACGATGGACGCCATCAAGGCGGCGGGAGCCGCCCCCGCCAACTTCCTCGACGTCGGCGGCGGCGCCAACGCGGAGAAGATCGCCAACGCCTTCCGCATCCTCCTCTCCGACCCCAATATCAAGGGAATACTGATCAACATTTTCGGCGGCATACTCCGCTGCGACACGCTGGCAAACGGCGTGGTCCAGGCCGCCAAGGAGACCAAGCTCTCCGTGCCCCTCGTGGTCCGCATGGAAGGCACCAACGTCGAGGAGGGGCGCCGCATCCTCCGCGAGTCCGGCCTCCCGATGACCACCGCCACCACCCTGACCGACGCCGCGCAGAAGATAGCCGCGGTCGTGAAGTGAGAGGAAGGGAATCATGAGCATTTTCACGAAGGAACCCATCCGCCTCATCGTCCAGGGCATCACCGGCAAGGACGGCTTTTTCCACACGCAGAAGTGCGCCGAATACGGCACCAACGTCGTCGGCGGGGTGACCCCCGGCAAGGGCGGCGAAAAGGCCGGCGACTGGCCGATCTACAACTCGGTGCGCGAGGCCAAGGCAGCCACCAAGGCCAACGCCACGATGATCTTCGTGCCGCCGCCCTTCGCGGCCGACGCCATCATGGAGGCCGCAGAGGCCGGCATCGAGTTGATCGTCTGCATCACCGAGGGCATTCCCATCATGGACATGATGAGGGCCAAGCGCTTCATCGCCGACAAGAAGGTGCGCCTCATCGGCCCCAACTGCCCCGGCATCATCACGCCAGGCGAATACAAGATCGGCATCCAGCCCGGCTTCATCCACACCCCCGGCGGCCCCATCGGCGTCGTCTCCCGCTCCGGGACCCTCACCTACGAATCGGTCTTCGCCCTCACCAACGCGGGCTACGGCCAGACCACCTGCGTGGGCATCGGCGGCGACCCCGTCAACGGCACCAACTTCATCGACTGCCTCGAAGCCTTCAACAACGACCCCAAGACCACGGGCATCGTGATGGTCGGCGAGATCGGCGGCAACAACGAGGAGAAGGCAGCTGCCTATATCAAGGCCAATGTGGAAAAGCCCGTCATCGGCTTCATCGCCGGCCTCACCGCCCCGCCCGGACGCCGCATGGGCCACGCCGGCGCCATCATGAGCGGCAACTCCGGCACCGGCGCCGGCAAACTCAAGGCTTTCCGCGACAACGGCATCACCGTCTGCGAAAACCTCGGCGAACTGGGCGCGATCGCGAAGGCCACCTTCAAGTAACACGAGAAAGGCGTAGAAGCGCCTACGCTGGCGGCGTATTGATTGAGAAGGCTCCGAAGCCCATTGGGCGACGGAGCCTTCCGCATTGGCGGTATTTACTCCAGCGTCCGAATCGACATCGCCCAGCTTGTCTCGAAAGGAAGTCTGGGCTGGTTCCGGGCGCTGATGCGGCAGGCGGCCTTGAAGCTCAGCCCCCCGTCGCGAGCTCGCAGCCGAGGCGCAATTGCCAATTGGTACCGCTTTCCTTGATTTCGAAGGCGCCGCAACCGGAAAAGCGGAGGCATTGCGAAAGTACCCATTCCCCTTCAAGGGAGATCCGAAGCCGCCACGCGATCGGCAGAGCCAGCGATAGCCAATCGTCAGTATTATATGCTTCGCCATAAGGACTCAGGATATCGCGGGAACCCTGCCTATGATACTCAATCCCCAGTCTCGCGGCGAAGGGCTTGTCCTCCCAGGAGAGGGCGAGGAGATCGAGGGCATGATCTGGACCCCAGGGAAATCCGGTGACGTAGGCGAAGGGCGAATCCGCGTAGACGACCTCGAGGCCCCCCGCCCCCTGGGTGAGGGTAAAGCGGCGCTCGGGCCAGGCGAATGATCCCATCGCGTCCGAGCGCTGGTAGAGGTAGGTGGTCGTCCTGAAGTGCTCATAGCGCAGGGAGAGGCCGCCGTGGCGGGCGAAGCTCGATTCGCTGAGGATGCGGCTATAGTCGTCCGCGGGCGAGGCGGCTAGCGGCCGTCCTTCGAAGATGAAGAATTCCCCTCCCCAGAGCCAGCCCATGGCGGAAGGCCTGGAGTTCGCGTGCTCGAGGGGCAAGACATACTCGTCCATCGCGTATTCGCCATAGAGACGTATCGGTCCCAGCGTGGCCTCGGCGCTCGCGTCGATGAGCACATTCGAGTTGGCGTCTTGGTAGAGGTTGTGATAGAGGAGGAAGGGCCCGAGATCCTGGAGATCGGGGGAGACACCGTAGATCATGTTGAGTTCGCCGAGACCGAGGCGAAGATGCTCGCTTGCCCATGTCAGTCGATGGGCGGCCAGGGTCTTCTGCGATGCGTGAACCAGCCAGGAGCCGCTCGCGGAATCCCAGGAGGCGCCGGCCGCGGCGCGGTCGGCTGAAGCGACGATCCATTGGTAGCCCCACTGTCCGGCGGCACCGCTTGGCGTTTGCCAGGCCAATTCCAGATGATCGAAGTAGGGAACCGTATCCGAGACGGCAAGGGACCAGGTCCCCGGACCCCACGCGAGCTTGCGGCGACCAAGGCTCGCCGAGAAGTCTCCGAGTCCTTTCCAGGTCACGTATCCGACGCTCGGGAAATTGGCGTCGGCGATCGGCCCGATGCCCGACGCGAGAAAGGGGAGGTTGAGCGGGCTCTTCTCGATGAGCCAACTTCGAAAGTCCTCGCGCAGATCCAACCTGAGGAAGAGCGCGAAATCGGCACTCTTGAGCTCGAGCCCCGCAAAGAACAGCGAGGGAAGGGCGTCGTATTGCCGTCGGAGGTCGACGAGCAGCGAGTTGGCGAAGAATGCCTCGTCGACTGCGGCCGGCTCGAAGGTGGGTCGATCGTCGAGGGTGAGGGAGGGGGCCATGCCGGCGAAGGCCAGGGCTTCGGGCGCGGCGAGTCCCGCGGAAAAGAGCGAGGCAGCCACGGCGAGGGTCGCGGCCAGTCTTTCCCTTTGCACCGTTCCTCCTCCTGCGTCCTTCGGCGGCGTTGATTAAAAAAGTACTATTTGGTATAATGATGCCCGGCCTTCGGCCCTTCCTTTCGGGCCTGGCCCTTCGCGCCGGGAGCCGGGAAGACGAAGCGCCAGGTCGTGCAGGGCTTGCGCAAAAAGTCTGTCGTAGCGCCGAGTTGGGCGGCGGAACCGCGGATGATCGACAGGCCCAGGCTTTCCGCAGTCAGGGGATCGATGGAGTTCGGGAAGGGCCGGCCTCCATTCCGAATTTCCAGCCCGAAGCCCCCGTCGTCGCGCGAAAGGAGGGTCGCTTCGAGCATGCCGCCGGATTCAAGGGCGTACTTGATCGCGTTTGTCGAAACTTCCGTGACGATCATGCCGATAGTCGTCGCGGTTCGCGCGTCGGTCTCGTGAATTTCTCCCGTCACGCGGACCTCGATTCCCTTGCCGGGAGCGATCGTTTCGACCAGGAGCTCCATGACGCGGCGGATGTAATCCCTGAGCTCGACTCGACCTTCCAGCGAAGCCTGGTCGAGGGATTCGTGGATGAGGGCGATTGAGCGCAGATGCCCTTGGAGATCGTCGAGAAGGGCGGCGATCTTGGGTTCCGAGGCGAGATCGCGATGCATGTCGATGAAGACCGACATTAGGTTGAGGTTGTTCTTTATCCGGTGGTCGCTTTCGCGAAGGATGAGTTCCTTTTCCCTCACCGCCTTTCCTAACGCAGCGACCATGCGGCGGCTTCCGCGATAGATGGTAAACCAGGCGATCAGGAAGAGGGCTGTCGCGGCGACGACGAAGAAGAGGAGACTCGGAGCGATCGCCGTCGGAAACGAGGGACGCAAGGCCTCTCCGGGGCAGGTGATTCTCAATATCAAACCGGAATGAGGAAGTATCCGCGTCAGCGATACGCTTCCGTCCGAATTGAACGCGAAGGCCTGCTCGGAAATCGGAACTGTGCCTGCAGGTGACTGGAAAAGGGAGAAGCGGAATTCCTCGAAAGCCTCGAAGACCGAGGAAAGGTCGAAGACTACCCTGTCCGCGCCCAACAGGCTGCCGTCTTGTTCTATGGGTGAAGCGATGAAGACGAGGCTGCGAGTGGCGCGATCCTGGATCACCGCGAAACGGGAGGGCACTCCGCCTCCGGTATCTCGAAAATCTGGTGAAGCGAAACTCTGAGGTCTTTCGCCATATTCCACCAAGATCCGCCCGAAACGATCGGATCGCTCAGCCCAAAGGAGGTGGCGATAGATGGCTATGCCTTCGCTGAATCGCGATAAAGATTCCATTTGGGCCGTTTGGAGGGTGATGCGTCCTGCCGCGAGGTCCCTGAGGATGATGCGGAGTTGGGTGCGGCTCGAAATGGCCGTCATCCGCTCGAAGTCCATCGCGATTTCCGAATCGACCGAGAAAGCCGCGAGGTCGGCTCGATTGACCAGCGCTGTCTTGGTTCGGCCGGACTCGAAAAGCCATTGGGGATAGAGCCACAGGAGGAAGAAGAGTAGCAGCAAGAGAATGCCGAACACGAAGAAAGAGCGGCTGAAGAGCGCCGCTAGCTCCATTTCGGGTCCTGAAGTTCCGCCCGGAACGGCTGTCTTCGGCCGGCCCCGCGGCTGGTGTGACATCGAGTTACATTATAATTGCATAATCAGAATCACGCCATGAGATGGAAGGAAGGCAGTCCTTCGACTTTCAGCGACCCTTTCGCATATCCGTCGGGGCACCGGCAACAATGGTGTAACCCCTGAATTCGACGGAACAGCCGCGCCCGACCGGAGACTGGGCCTCGAGGCCGACGCGGAGGGCGGCTTTCATCTTCAGCCTGAAGTATCGCACCATCTTCCACTTCCTCCCGTCGAGGGAGTAATGGAGGGCCCATAAATCGCCGCGGCGGGCGATCTGGAGGCGAATCGCCTCGACCTTGTCGAGCGCCTCCCCGTTCGCATCGTCCGAGGACGCGTCGGTTACGACCGAGACCACCGAAGGATGTCCGAGGTCGGTCATTTCGAACTCGAGTTTGATCCATTTCGAGACCGAGTCGTACACGAAGATGCCACCCGCATCATATTTTTTCTTGAAGGAGGGTTTGACGATGACGCGGGCGATGAAGTCGCCCGCGACTTTCTCATAGTAGAAGGGAGCGTCGGATTTGGCTCGCCCCGTGTCTGGGTCGATGAAGAAGTCGCTTTCGGCGGGTGCGACGATCTCGATTGTGTCTTTAGTCTCGGAAATGGTGACCGCGGGGTTCATGATCAGCATGCTGCCCTCCTGGCATGACCCAAGTATAGGTCAATGCCGGCTTCGGGGCCAACTGAATACGCCTCGCGGCGTTGGAGTGAAAAGCCTCGCTCAGGCGAGAAGGTCGACGCTTGTGCCTATTCCGCGGGCCAGTTCTGCGGATTTGGCAATGGAACCTTTCTCCCGGGTTTCCTCGGCCGGTCCGCTGGAGGCCTCGCCCGATTCCTCCGAGCGCATGGGCTGAACCTGGTTTGCCAAGGGGTAAGACTGTCCGCCGACGCTGCTGATTTGCATGCTGACTCCTCTGAGTGCAGTCACCAAACTAACGCTCGCCGCTGCCGGGGACAAGGAGTTTTCGGGAAGCTTCGTCGCCGAAATTCCCTGTGGGCGCCCTCGAAGCCGCGTCAGCGATCGAAGCGGAAATCCTCGGGAGCGCCCCTCGACGGCATGGGGCGGGCTCGCGGAGCGAGACCGCCCCCGGGGCCCGGCCTCGCGCGCCCGAGATTGGAGCGGAGAGCGCGACCCCGCCGCCCGCGCGTTGCGGGGGCGGCGGGGGGACGCCCGCGGCGCTACTTGGCGGTGAGTCGCTCGAGGCGATCGACGAGACCTGAGAGGACCTCGAAGGTCTTTTCGATTGCGGCGGGGCCGCTCATGTCGATGCCGGCCTTTTTGAGGACTTCGACGGGGTAGTCGGAGGAGCCGGCCGAGAGGTAGTCGACGTAGCGGGCGGCGGCGGCCTTGTCGCCGGCGAGGATGGGGGCGGCCAGGGCGTGGGCGGCGCTGATGCCGGTGGTGTACTGGAAAACGTAATAGTTCATATAAAGATGGGAGAACTGGGCCCAGGTGGAGCCTTCGCGGTGGCGGTCGACCTCGATCTCGCCGCCGTAGCCCTCGGCGAAGAGGTCGGCCATGAGGGCGTTCATGTCCTGGGCGTTGAGGCCCCTGCCCTGCTCGACGCGGGTGTGCATTTCGAGCTCGAAGCGGGCGAGGGTGGGCATGATGAAGAAGTAGCGGTGGATGTTCTCCATCGCCTCCTCGATGAGGGCGATCTGGAACTGGCTGTCCTTTTCGCGCTCGAAGAGATGGGCGCGGACCATGGCCTGGTTGAAGTTGGAGGCGACCTCGGCGACGAAGATGGAGTAGTCGGCGTAGATCGAGGGCTGTCTCTGCCAGGTGTGCCAGCTGTGCATGCTGTGGCCGAGTTCGTGGGCGAGGGTCGAGAGGGAGGAGAGGTCGTTCGTGTACTGCATCTTGATGACGGGGAACATGCCCTTCCAGCCGGTGGAGAAGGCGCCGGAGCTCTTGCCGACGGTGGGGTAGACGTCGACCCAGCGGTCGACGAGGCAGCCGCGGCGGAGGGTGTCGGCGTAGTTCTTGCCGAGGGGCTCGAGGGCCGAGGCTATCCACTCGACGCCGGTCTCGTAGGGGATGTGAGGCTGCTTTTTCGCGATGGGGGCCCAGATGTCGGAATGCTCGAGCTTGTCGACGCCGAGGGCCTTGCGCCTGACCTTCCAGTAGCGGTGCCAGGTGGGGAGGTTCTTCTTGAAGGTCTCGATGGTCGAGTCGAAGACGGAGCGGGGGATCTTGTGTTCGAAGAGGGCGGCGTCGATGGCCGTGTCGAAGCGGCGGGCCCGGGCGATGAAGACGTCGCGCTTGAGGGCGGTGGCGAGGGAGGCGGAGAGGCTGTTCTCGTGTTCGATGTGGGAGTCGCAGTAGCTCTGCCAGGCGCTGCGCCTGACCTCGCGGTCGGGATGGCCCATAAGGGCGTCGATGCTGGCTTGGGCGACCTCGGCCCCGTTCGAGGCGGGTCGGAACTTCATGTCGGCGTCGATGAGCATGTCGTGGGTGTTCTCGGCGCTCTGGAAGACCTCGAAGACGAGGCCCATGAGCTCTTCGACCTCGGCGGAGCGGACGTGCTCCTGTTTGCGGAAGAGGTTCTCGATGTAGTGTCCGTAGACGGCGAGGCGGGGCTCGGCCTTGATCCAGGCATCGAGGAGGGGCTTGCCGAGGGCGAGGAGTTCGGGCTCGAGGAAGGAGACGGCGGCCATGAACTGGCTGAAGTTGCCGGCGGCCTGGCCGTTCATGCCCTGGGCCTCGACATCGCCCGTGTCGACGGCCTGGGCCATGGAGGCGTAGACGTAGAGATGGCCGCAGCGCTCGGAGAGGGCGAGCATGGACTCGAGGAAGTCGGCGAGGAGGGCGGCGCCGGCATTCGCGGGGGCCGTGGCGGAACCGGGGGCCGCGGCGGCCGCCGCGATGCTGCCCGCCTTGGCCGCGAGTCCGGGAATGGCGGCCTTCACGGCCTCGAGTTCGGCGCGCCAGGCGCCGCGATCGGGGAACACGCTCTCGGCGTTCCAGAGGTACTTCTTGTCCAGCTTGTTCCGGTCGAAAAGTGTGGGTTCGCTCATAATCGAGGATTTTATAGCGGCTTGCAAAAGTTGTCCAACATGCGCTTTGGCCCATTAGCTCGAGCCGTCAAGCGAGAGAGTCTGGTCAGGGGGGATGGGCTCAGGCTGGAGCGCTTTGAACCGTCCTTTATCAGGGCCTACCTTCCCTCCTGATCGGCGAATTGGAGACGGCAGGACAATCCGCGATCGGTGGTGAACTCTACCCGCGCGTGCAGCCGTCCATGGGCGAGGCTATTGACGAGTCTCAAACCCAAGTGTCCATCCCGGGCGAAAGCGAAGCCCGGGGGGACCCCGATCCCGTCGTCGGAGATGGTCAGGCTGATCTCATTTCCGACGTTTCGTTTTAGTTGTACCTTGATTTCGCCGATTCTGTCGTCCGGGAAGGCGTATTTCAGGGAGTTGGTGACGAGTTCGTTGGCGATCTGGCCGCAAGAAATGGCTGTCTCGAGCGCCACGTTCACGCTGTCCATGTCGAGCACGAGGGAAGGTCGACGCTCGGGAGCGGCGTAGCTCGCGATCAACCTGTTCGCCAGGTCCTTGAGGTAGGCCTTGAGGTCGATGCTGGACAGGTCGTCGGTCTGGTACAATTTGTCATGGACCAGGGACATCGAAATGATCCTGTCGATCGCGATTCCATAGGCCTTTTTCAGCTTGTCGTCGCCTATTTGGTTGGCCTGAAGCCTCAGCATCGCGATTATCACGCTCATGTTGTTCTTGGTGCGATGGAAGACTTCCTGCAGGAGGATGCTCTTTTCCGCGAGCGCCCGGCGAATCTGCGCTTCGGCCTTTTTCCGCTCGGATATGTCGTGCCCGAATACCGACAGTCCAAATAGCCGACCATCCTGGCGAAGAGGGTTGACGCTCAGATGAAGGTCCTTGGAAATGGCGGGCATGCTGAGCTCGAAGGAGTAGGCTCCTTCCTCGATGGCCCGGCGATAAATCCCTCGCCATTGCCCGAGTTCCTCTTCCGAAGGGAGGAGCCGATTTAGGGGCATGCCCGGGGCGACGACGATGCCGCTAACTTTCGAGACTTGTTCCCGGAAACTGCTATTGAAGGTAAGTATGCTGAAGGATTCGACGTCGACGGACCAGATCATGTCGGATGTGCTGTCGATGATGGTCGAGAGGGTGGCCTGCGATTCTTTCAACTCGAGGTCGGTCTTTTGCAGCGCCCTTTTGGCGATGCCGGCCTCGATAAAATCGTTGGATCTGCGGAGGCCGACGACCAGTATAGTTCCGAGCCAGGCGTATTCCAGGAGGAAGACGAAGTGGAATATCCCGACCCCGATGAGAAAGTCGATAATCTGCGCGGCGATGACGAAACCGAGGGCGATGATGAAGACCGCCGATTCCGAGCGCCTTCCGAGGCGCCGGAATTTCAGGATATTGACCAATAGATAGACGAGAAACAGGAAGCCGATGGAGGTGATGGCGACGAGGATCGGGCCTCTTTCGACCTCGCGGTAGACGAAGTCCAAACCGAAGGGGAGGGGGACGCGCAAGACGAAGGGGCGACTCGCGATCCAGGTCAGGTCGCCGAGGTTGAGGACTTGGGTGAGGGAGGCGAGCATGGCCCAGAGAAGGCAGAGCAGCACATAGCGCCGCTTGACGAGGAGTGTTTCCTCGGCGATGAACCAGAAAAGGGCGAAGCCCGAGATGGCGCTCGCGATGGTCTCGCCCTTGAGCCAGAAAACGCTTTGGAGCGGGGAATCCACATTGTACTCGCCGGAACAGAAGAGGTTGAAGGTCGCTCCGCCGACGCAGGTCAAGATGAAAGCCAGGTCGCCCTTTCTCTTGCTTCTCCGCACCCATGCCAGGGTGTCGCTGATTGCTATGGTTAGGCAGACGGTCGCGATGATCAAGGAAGGGATGGAGTAGATCTTCACCTGGCAATCTCCGGCGGGAAACGATCGAGTCCATGGTTTCGCTCGGAGTCTGCTATTTTAGGATCGCTGTCCCGGCTTGTCGAGCGAAAGGCCGCGGGAAAGAGCCGCGCCATGAGGCGCGGCCGAATGACGCGACCCGCGGCGACTCTTATGCCCTGACGAATACCCTGATGCGATGCTCGTCGGGATCGAGGGCCACGAAGGTGGGGCCGAAGGCGAGGGTCGTGGGAAGTTGGGCGAAACGAAGACCCTTTGTCTTCCAGGTCTCGAAGAGTTCGTGGAGGGCGGCGGCTTCGGGCACGCTGATGCAGAGCTCGGCGCCTCCACCGGTCATCGTGGCCTTCGGTTCCGCTTGATCCTTGGTTTTGAATTCCAGGCAGAGGCCAGATTCGAGCTCGCAAGAGGCGAAGGTGGGGGCGAGGAGTCGGACCTCGCGTCCGAGCAGCTCCGAGTAGAACTTCACTGTCGCGGCGATGTCCTCGACGTAGAGCACGATCGAATCGAATATCTTCATGACAACTCCTTGCCCCTTCGGGGGACTCCGTGGTGTTGCCCCAGGCTACACTTCGCTCGTGTCAGTTTGTGTCAGCAGTCATCCCTCCCCGTCGAGCTTGCCGGGAGAGATGCCCCGCCGCTCCCTCCACTCGCGCAGGAGTTCGAGGTGATTGCGATGATAGGCGATGCGAAGATCCTCCCAGGATTCGACGCGATCGGCGCGGAAATGGCGGAAGTCCTCCCTCAGTTCGCAGTAGGCGACGATCATCAGTACCTGGTCGAAGAAGCCGATGGCGAAGGGCCAGACGATCCTTTGCGTGAGCTCGTTCGTGGCGTCTCGGTAGCGGAGGCATATCTTGGATTCCTCGCGTATGGAACGGCGGACGCATTCCATGAGTTTCCCGTCGACCGGCGCCCTGTCTTGGCTCGGCACGATGAGGGTTCCCGTCTCGAGGACGTCCTTGAGGGGGGCGGGGAGGATGGCGCCGATTTTGGCCAGGGCGTCCCTGGCTGCGTCGGCCAACTTGTCGTCGCCGCGTTCCATCACCCAGCGGGTACCCAGGACCAGGGCCTCGATCTCCTCGGCGCCGAACATGAGAGGGGGGAGGGTGAAGCCGGGGCGCAGGATGAAACCGACCCCGGCCTCTCCCTCGATGGGGGCGCCCTGGGCCTGGAGGCTCGCGATGTCGCGATAGAGGGTCCTGAGGCTGACTCCGAGCTCCTTGGCCAAGACGGCGCCGCTGACGGCATAGCGGCGGCGGCGAAGGTTTTGGAGAAGCGAGAGCAGGCGCTCGGATCGAGACATGGGTCCTCCTGTCGTGTCGGGAATAATGCCTGATCAGAGGTGAGAGCAAAAGGCAGGAGCGAGCCAGGTCTCAGGCGAGAGCTTCAGCGCCGGGAGTCGCCGATCTGTCCGACATGCTCTGACGGCGAAATCCAGGGAAAGGCCTTGGCGTCGTCGCCGATGATGTGATCCACCAGGAGATCCTTCACGAGGAAATCGAAGTAGCCGGTGATGCCGAGTTTTCCCGAGGCGAATTGTCGCGACAACTCCTCCGCCTTTTCGAGGAGTCTGGCATGGAGGGCCCGATGCGCGCCCAGCTCCGGGTAGTCGCATTCCACCATGACGGCTTCCTCCTCCTCGAAATGCCGCGCGGTCATCTTCATGAAGCGGGAAAGAACCTCGCCGATCCGTGCCGTGGGGCCATCGCCGATCGAGAGTTCAAGGAGGGAATTGGCGATATCGACGAGTTCGCGGTGTCCCCGATCCACGATTGCGTTGCCCGATTCCCAGCTCTGCCGCCACTCGATGTGGATGGCGGCGGCGGACGCTGCCGCCATCGCCGGCGTCCACGAACAAACGCGGTTCCTGCCTTCGTTCTTGGCTCGATAGAGGGCTTGGTCGACGCGCCTGAACCAGCTTTCGATGGGCTCCGAAGCCGAACCGAAGGCCACTCCGCAGCTGATCGTGACCTGTCCCACGGCCTCGACGCGCGAGGCCTCGACCGCCGCCCTGAGCTTCTCGGCGACCACGGTCGCGCCGGCGAGGTCGGTGTGTGGGGCGATGATGAGGAATTCCTCGCCGCCCCAACGAAAGGCGAAATCGGGCTCCCGGAGCTGGAGCCTCACGATGTTCGCCACATGGACCAGCACCTTGTCGCCGATCGCGTGGCCATAGGTGTCGTTGACGCGCTTGAAATGGTCTATGTCGAGCATGATGAGGGAAAGCGATTCGCCGTACCTGGCCGCGCGGATCGTCTCGGTGTGGAATATATGGTCGAGGGACAGTCGGTTCCTGAGTCCGGTGAGTTTGTCGGTCGTGGCGAGGGTTTCGAGCTCCCGGTTCTTCACGGCGAGCTCGTTCTGCATCCTTGCGCCGTCGAGGACGAGGATGGCCCCTTCCCAGCCCATGTAGAATATGATCGCGAGCACGGTGTTCGCGATCAGGGCCGACACGGAAGCCTGGGCCGGCTCCATCGTCCCTTGCGTTATAAGAGGCAGGAGCCGGGATAGGTTGCCGAGGATGAACATGAGGGGGACGAGGCTGATGCTCGCCCTGACCCTCATCGTAAGGACGATTTCGCTCGTCGCGATCGCGAAAATATATTCGCCGCAGAGGAGGATGGAGACGATGGCGCTCGGGAGCTCTATCCAGAGCGAGGCCTTGAAGATCCATCCGCCGAGGGCTATGGGAAGCGCGAATGCGAGGGCATAGAGGATGAAGCGCGGGGGCCAGGGGCGCCTGCGCCTTTGCATGATGCGGATTCCCCAGGTCATGAAGAGGTTGAAGGCGAGGAGGAGAAGACGACTTGCCGCTTGTTCATCGATGCGCGCGAAGCCCGACAACGCGCCGAGGGCCGACGAGAGGGCGGCGAAGAGGAAGGCGAGGCTGTAGGCGACGAATCCGGATTCCCGACGCCAGATCGCCATGAGGCCGTTCATGACGAAGATTGATGCGCAGAGTGCCGCCATCGGCAGGTAAATCGAACTTGCGGGGATCATGGTGCCCATCGGACTAACTATAGTCCAAAGCCTCGCCGGTGGAGCTCAGAATTGCCAACTTCGACAGGGCTAGCTCTTGAGCACCGAACCCTCGGCCTGCCACTTTCCCTGGATGGCCCGGATTACGTCGTGGATATCGAAGAAGATGTCCACGAGCTCGGGGTCGAGCTGCTTGCCAGCGATCTGGCGGAGGTGGTGGAAGACCTTCTCTTCTTCCCAGGCATCCTTGTAGACCCGTTTGTTGATGAGGGCGTCGTAGACGTCGGCCACGGCGACGATGCGGGCCGACAGGGGGATCTCGTTGCCCTTCTTCCCGATGCCGCCGTCCTTGCCGGGGTAGCCGTTCCCGTCCCAATGCTCGTGGTGGTTGAGCATGATTTCCCAGGCAAGGCGCTCCCATTCAGAATTGGCGTTTTCGAAGAGCTTCGCCCCGAAGGCCGCGTGCTGTTTGATGACCGCGAACTCCTCCTCCGTCAATTTGGCTTGCTTCCTCAGGATTGAGTCCGGAATGCCGACCTTGCCGGCGTCGTGGAGCATCGAGGCGATCCTGAGCATGTCCTTCATCTTGTCGCTCTCGGCCCTCGGCACCGAGTGGCGTTCCGCCCAGCTCAGATAGATCTCGGTGGCGCAGGAGCTCACGCGGTAGACGTGGGCCGCCGTTTCCTCGGGGTCCCGCAGCTCGGAGAGCTTTACGATGCGAAGGACCTGGTCACGGAGGGTGAGGGCCCGCTCGATGGCGACGGCCGCGTGGAAGGCGAACTGGGCGATGAAGAGGGTCATCTCCTCGGTGAAGGGGATGGGCTTCCCCTCCTCGTCCATCGCGTTGATGAGCTGGATGACGCCAACTACCTCCTCATTGCTCGACTTGAGGGGGACTATGAGCATCGACTTGGTGCGATAGGTCGAGATCTCGTCGAAGCTCCTGTTGAAGGTGTAGGGCTCTTCCTTGGAGATGTCGTAGACATCGTCGATTACGAGGGGGCTGCCGGTTTTCGCCACCCAGCCGGCGAGGGATTTCTCGTCGATGACGATTTCCTGGTTGGAGTAGATGTATTTGTTGCAGAGGAGGTCGTTGCGGAAGAGGGTGTCGTTCTGGACGTAGCTGAAGCGGAGGGTCGAGCCGCTTCGAAGATAGATGGAACCAGCGTCGGCCCTGGTGAAGGAGCGACTTTCGAGGAGGATGCTGTCGAGGAGGGAATGCAGATCCTTGATATGGTGAAGGCGTTCGAGGGTCGAAAGAAGGAGGTTGAGATTGTCCGCGGTCGCTCCGTGCGTGAATCGATATTTCATGGAATCCTCTTGCCTGCCACCATAGCCCCTCGGCGTCCTCCAGTCCATAAGCCCGTCGCCGGGACAGGCCCATGGCTCAGACCTTCACGAGTTCGTACTTCCTCGTGCCGATGCCGATGCTCTCCGCATAGTCGAGGGTGGCAGACCAGTCGGTGTCGGGGTGGAGGTGGCCGAACTTTTCTCCCGAGCCCGAGTAGCGGCGCTCGGTGAGGGCGGTGCCCGCGATGGCGGGGGCGGCGTTGACGGCGTCGACGCAGGCCTGGTCGAGGGCGACGGGATCGACGGAGGCGAAGATGCCGAGGTCGCCGACTATCGGCGCGTCGTTGCTCGACCAGCAGTCGCAGTTGGGCGATACATTCATCACGAAGCTGACATGGAAGGTCGGCTTGCCTTCGAGGATGGCCTTGGTGTATTCGGCGATTCGCTCTCCGCAGACCTTGCTCGCCGAGCCTTCGGAATTATGCGCCGCCCCGTATTGGCAGACGGCCACGCACTGGCTGCAGCCGGTGCATTTTTCGTGGTCGATCGCCGCCTTGCCTTCCTCGTCGAGCTTGATCGCCTCGGAGGCGCAGTTCTCGACGCAGGTTCCGCATCCGGTGCAGGTCTCGCGGTCGATGACGGGGTGGGAGACTTCGTGAAGGAACTTCTTGCCCGAGCGGCTCGCGCAGCCCATGCCGATGTTCTTGAGGGCGCCGCCGAAGCCGGTGAGCTCGTGGCCCTTGAAATGATTTATCGAGATGAAGGCGTCCGCCTCGGCCACGGCCGATCCGACGCGGGCGATCGCGCAATGGCTTCCGCCCTTGACCGGCATTTCGACGAAGTCGTTGCCCTTGAGGCCGTCGGCGATGATGATGTCGCAGCCGGTCGCATCGCGGGAAAAACCGTTTTCGAGGGCGGCGCGGACATGATCGTAGGCATTGTGCCTTTTACCCGAATAGAGGGTGTTGCTGTCGGTGAGGAAGGGCTTGCCGCCGAGTTCCCTGACGAGTCGGGAGACGACGCCGACGAAGGGAGGGCGGACGTAGGACATGTTGCCCGGCTCGCCGAAGTGGAGCTTGAGGGCAGTGTACTTGTCCTTGAGGTCGAGGCCGGCGAGGCCTCCCTTCCTGAGAAGGAGGTCGAGCTTGGCGAGAATGCTCCGCGAGGGAGTGGTGCGGAGGTTGATCCAATAGACTTTCGATTCCGGCATTTTGCGAGGCTCCTTCGTGGGGGGGGATGGTTGGCGCAAAGAATAGCGACGGGGATCGAAGGTCGCAAGACTCTTTGATTGGCATGAGAATTGCTAATGCATCATCTTAGCCATGAAATAAAATTACAATAAATCCCCGAAGAGTGAAATTTTGTGTTGCATTATTCCAGATTCGTGTCACTATTCCATGACATGAATCGCCTGACCCCCGATGCCGCCGATCTCAGTCTCGAAGAGAAGATCGGCCAGCTCCTCGTGATCGGCTTTCCTGCGGGGAAGGCCGGGCTGGAGCATCTTAAGCGGGCAGTCGATGGCTTTGCAGCCGGCAATATAATATTATTTTCTCGTAACATCGCTGATCCCGAGGAGGTCTACTCCTTGACCGCGGAGATCCGGCGCATTGTCATGGCCAGAAATGGCATTCCTCCCTTTATCTCGGTGGATCAGGAGGGTGGCATAGTCGCCAGGCTCCGCAAGGGTATGACCCCCCTGCCTGGCGCCATGGCCCAGGCCGCGGCAGTTGCCGGAGGCAGGAGAACCATAGCGGATGTCCGTGCCCTCGGGAAGATTTGCGGAGAGGAGCTTCACGCCCTCGGCATCAATTGGAATCTCGCGCCCGTTACCGACGTGAACGTGAATCCGGCCAATCCCGTGATCGGCGTCAGAAGCTATGGCGACGATGCGGAAAAGGTAGCCGAGCTGGCCTCGGCCTTCGCGGCCGGGCTCGCCGATGCCGGGATCATGGCTACGGCCAAGCATTTTCCCGGCCACGGTGATACGGAGGTGGACTCCCACCTCGGCCTTCCCCTCATTCCCCATGATCTGAAAAGGCTCGAGGCCGTCGAGCTTCTGCCCTTTAAGCGACTTATTTCCGAGGGGGTCGCCTCGGTGATGACGGCCCACGTCCGCTTTCCCGCGCTGGAGCCGGAGGGGCTGCCCGCCACCCTGTCGGCTCGCTTGCTTACCGGCATTCTCCGGAAGTCCCTCGGCTTCCGGGGCATCATCACGACGGATTGTCTTGAAATGAAGGCGATAGCCGACAATTATCCCGACGCGGCTGTCCAGTCGCTTCTCGCGGGCGCCGACATCATCGACATCAGCCACACCTACGAACTCCAGGCCGCCGCCGCAGCTTCGATCGCGGAGGCCGTGAGGATGGGCAGGATCGCCGAGTCGCGCATCGACGAGTCGGTGGCGCGAATCGCCGAGGCCAAGGCCCGACTCTCGACCCCGCCCGCATCCTGGGAAGAGGCGCGGCCTTTGATCGCGACCGCCTCATCGCTCGCCTTTTCCGCGGAATTTTCGCGCGACTCACTGACGCTCTACCGCGGGGGGCCGGCTCTGCCCCTCGTTCCGGGTTCCCTTTATGTCGATGTCCTTCCGCAGAAACTCGGCGGAGCCGAGGAACCCTTGGCCGCCGATTCCACGCGGGTTTCGGGCAAGGCGCCGGCGCCCGAGCGTGTTTCGGAGCTGCTGGCCGCCAAGGCCGGCGGGGCTTTCAAGGTTAAGGCCGTATCGCTCGATCCGAGCGAGGATGAAATAGCCGCCGTACTTGCGCTGGCCAAGGACCGCGATGTCGCGATGGGGCTCCATGACGCGGGAAATCATCCCGCCCAGCTTCGCCTTGCCCGCGGCCTCCTCTCGGCCGCGGCCGCCTCGAGTCAGGCCGTCGGCTTCGTGTCGATGCGGGGGCCCTACGATCTGGCTCTCTTTCCCGAGGAGGGGGCCCGCCCGGGACCGGCCTTTCTCTGCGCCTTCGAATACAGCTCCGCTTCGGCCCGGAGCGTGGCCGAGTACCTCGCCGGCGAAATCCCGGCGAGGGGCGGCTCTCCCGTGAACGTGTCATCGGCGACGTAGCCCGCGGGCGCGTCATATTCCAATCGCCGAGCGAATTCGGCGCAGTAGTCGTAAGGAGGCATTCGATGAAGAAACGCATTCTCGTGGTCGCGGCGATCCTCGGCATTTTCGCCGTGGCCGTCGGCGCCCAGACCATCAAGCGGGGCGGCGTGCTCAAGGCGACCTCGAACACCCAGGGCGTCCTCGTGAAGAACTTCAACCCCTTCAGCGGTGCCTCCCTCGAGGCGGCAGGCGGGGCGATCTACGAGACCCTCATCTACTTCAACAACGCGAACGCCACGGCCAATCCCTGGCTCGCCGAGAAGTGGACCTGGTCCAAGGATCTCAAGTCCGTGACCTTCACGATCCGCAAGGGCGTCAAGTTCAACGATGGCAGCCCGATGACCGTTGATGACGTGTACTATTCCCTTATGCTCGGCAAGGACAACAAGGCCCTCGACAACTCGGGTATCTGGGCCGAGGGGCTCAAGGACGTGACGGTGAAGGGCGACACGGTCACCTGCAATTTCGTCAACGTCAACGTCACCGCCATCGAGAAGTTCGGCAACCTCTATATCGTGCCCAAGGCGATCTGGTCGAAGGTGGCCGATCCCGTCAATTGGACCAATAGCGACAATCCGGTCGGCACCGGCCCCTTCATGCTCGACCAGGCCTCCTTCGGCGAGCAGTCCTACAAGGTAGTGCGCAATCCCCTTTATTGGCAGAAGGGCACGGACGGCAAGCCCCTCCCCTATATCGACGCGGTCCAGTACATGACGACCACGAACGAGCAGGTCGGCTTCAACCTCATCGCCGATGCCTACGACTGGGCCAATTACCTCGTGACGAACATCGACGAGTACGTGAAGGCCGATCCCGCGAACCATAAGTATTGGTTCGGCCAGGGCAACCTCGTCTTCCTCTACATGAACAATCTGAAGGCGCCCTTCGACAACGTGAACGTGCGCAAGGCCATCGCCATGGGCATCTCCCAGCGCGACATCACCCGCAAGATGGTGCCGAGCCCCGTGCCCGCCACCATGAGCGCCGTGAAGAGCAATTTCGCCGACGTCGCCAAGGCCGGCATGGCCAAGTACAATCTCCAGCATGACGTCGCCAAGGCCAAGGCCCTCCTCGAGGGCGAGGGCTACAAGCTCAACGGCCAGGGTATCTACGAGAAGGGCGGACAGGCCCTCTCCTTCAAGATCGTCGTCCCGGCCGACTGGACCGACTGGGTCGGCGCAGCCCAGACGATCACGACCCAGCTCAAGGATATCGGCGTCGACGCGATGGTTTCCCAGGAGACCTGGCCCGATCCCTTCCAGAGCAATCTCGAGCTCGGGAACACCGACATGGCCTTCAACATCGGCGTCACCGGCTCCAATCCCTACTTCGAGTTCAATCGCCTCCTCAACTCGGTCAATTACGCGCCGATCGGAACGAAAAACCACGCCTATTGGAACATGCGCTATAAGAACGCCGACATCGACAAGAATCTCGCCGCATACAGCCGTGAAACGAATGTGGCGAAGCAGAAGCAGTACATGTCGGCCATCGTCGAGCAGTTCATGAAAGACACGCCCGCCGTGCCCCTCTTCTTCAATCCCAACTGGTTCGAGTACAACACGAAGACCTTCGTGGGCTGGCCCAGCGAGGACGATCCCTACGCCTGGCCCTCGACGGTAGGTATGCAGAAGGAACCCATTCTTCTTCACGTTCACTTGAAATAGGACGACCGAGGTCGTTCTTGGGCTCGACGCGGGCATCTGCCCGCGTCGGGCGGTCCGCCGGAGGGGACGCCCTCTAGCGGAAGTAGCCCGTCTGCGGGCATAGCCCTCTTTGGGCATTGCCCCTCGCGGGCAGGGAGAACAAGCAGCTTGAAGTACTTTCTCCGGAAACTCGGCATGCTCCTCTTCACGCTGTTCGTGGCGCTGTCGATCAATTTTTTCCTCCCCCGCCTCATGCCTGGAGACCCCGCGCAGGCGATGCTCGGCAAGATGGAAAGCATCCCGCCCGAGCAGCTCGATTCGATTCGCGCGGCCTTCGGTCTGGACAACAAGGAACCCCTTCTCGCCCAGTACGGCCATTACATCCTCAACACCCTCAAGGGCAACTTCGGGGTCTCCTTTTCCCGCTTTCCCATGCCGGTGGCCGATGTGATGCGGATCGCCATTCCCTGGACCCTCGCCCTTATGGGTCTCGCGACGATCTTAAGCTTCGCCATCGGCACGGGTCTGGGCATCGCGGCGGCGTGGAGGAGGGAGACGAAGCTGGCCTCGGCCACGGTTGGCTTCTTCACCTTCGTGCGGAGTTTCCCCTACTTCTGGCTCGGGCTCGTTCTCATCTATTTCCTGGCCTTCAAGCTCAGGATCTTTCCGATCGGAGGGGCCTACACGGTAGGACTCGACCGGGGTTCCTGGGGCTGGTGGCTCTCGGTCCTCCATCACGGCATCCTCCCCGCCCTGACGGTGACCCTGAGCTCGATCGGGGCCTGGCTCCTCACCATGCGCAACAACATGATCAACGTCCTCGCCGAGGACTACATCGTGGTGGCCATGGCGAAGGGCCTCCCCCTCAAGCGGATCAAATCCCTGTACGCCGCGCGGAACGCCATCCTCCCCTCGGTCACCGGTTTCGCCATGTCCCTCGGCTTCATCGTCGGGGGCGGCCTCGTGACCGAGATGGTCTTCTCCTACCCCGGCATCGGCTACATGCTCTACCAGGCCGTCAACGCCAAGGACTACCCGCTCATGCAGATCATCTTTCTCTTCATCGCGGCAGCCGTCCTCGTGGCCAATTTCATCGCCGACATCGCGATCATGTTCCTCGATCCGCGGGTAAGGGACGGCGCCAAATGATCAAGAGTTTCCTCAAGACCCTCGTCTCGAACAAGAAATCCCTCATAGGACTGATAATCCTCGGCGTCTTCATCCTCGTCGCGATATTCGCGCCCTTCATCGCCCCCTATCCACCGAGGGCGGATAGGATCGTGACGATCATCCCCGTCGGCGATCCCTCGCGGAGCGAGGAGCAGCTCAGCGAGGAATACCCGAGCGCCAACGAGGATCTTCTCACCATCCGCGCAACGACGGTGACCGAGTACCAGAAGCACATCCAGTATTTCCCGCTCAGGGCCAAGCCGAGCCCCCAGCACATCCTCGGCACCGACCAGGCGGGCCATGACCTCTTCAGCCAGCTGGTCTGGGGCACCAGGGTGTCCCTCTTCGTGGGCCTCGTCACCGGCCTCTTCGTGACCCTCGTGGCCCTGGCCCTCTCCCTCGTCTCCGGATACCTCGGCGGCATCGTGGACGACGTGATCTCCTTTTTCACGAACGTGATGCTCGTGATCCCGGGCCTGCCCCTGATGATCGTGATAGCCGCCTACGTCACCATGCGGGGCGTCCTGCCGATCATCATAATACTGTGCATATCGGAGTGGCCCTATCCGACCCGCCTCCTTCGCTCCCAGGTCCTCACGCTGAAGAGCCGCGACTTCGTCCGCGTCTCGAACGCGCTAGGCGAGCGCACCTCCTTCATCGTTTTCCGCGAGATTCTTCCCAACATGATCTCGATTGCCATGGCCGAGTTCTTCGCCATGAGCATGATCGCGATGATGGGCGAGGCGACCCTCGAGTTCATCGGCCTCGGCAACGTCTCGGTGGTGAGCTGGGGCACCATTCTCTTCTGGGCTCAGACCAACGGGGCCCTCCTCTCCGGAGCCTGGTGGTGGTTCCTTCCCCCCGGCCTCGCCATCGCCCTCGTGGGCACCTCCTTCGTGCTCATCAATTTCGCGATCGACGAGATTTCGAACCCGCGGCTCAGGAAGAGGTAGGCGATGGACGACGGCATCATGCTCGAGCTGAACGAACTCAGGGCGGGCTACGACACGGCCAAGGGCTTCGTTCGGGCCGTGGACGGGGTTTCCTTCTCGCTAAAGCGTGGCGAGTTTCTCGGAATTGCCGGCGAATCGGGTTGCGGCAAGTCCACCCTCGCCTACGCGATCATGCGGCTCCTTCGCGACAACGCGAGGATCGAGTCGGGAAGCGTCCGCTTCAAGGGCGTGGACCTGGCCGCGGCCTCGGCCGAGGAGATGAACAAGAGGCGCTGGACCGACATGGCCATGGTCTTCCAATCGGCCATGAACGCCCTCAACCCCGTCCTCTCGGTGGGCGAGCAGCTCACCGACGCGGTGCATGCGCACAGGCATGTCAGCGAGGGGGAGGCGAAGGCCATGGCGGTCGAGATGCTCAGGCTCGTCGACATCAACCCCGACAGGCTCAAGAGCTTTCCGCACCAGCTCTCGGGAGGCATGAAGCAGCGGGTGATGATCGCCATGGCCCTCATTCTCAAGCCCGACCTCCTCATCATGGACGAACCGACCACCGCCCTCGACGTCGTCGTCCAGCGGTCCATAATCGAGAAGATAGCCGATCTCCGCGCCGACCTGGGTTTCTCGGTCATCTTCATCACCCACGACCTCTCCCTCCTCGTCGAGATCTCGGACAAGCTCGCCATCATGTACGCGGGCAAGGTCTGCGAGTACGGCCCTGCCAAGGAACTCTTCTCGGCGCCGAGCCATCCCTACACCCGCGGCCTCATGGCCTCCTTTCCCTCGCTGACCGGGCCCATCACGCGGATGGGCGGGATTGAGGGCCGGGCACCCGACCTCCTGTCGCCGCCCCCAGGTTGTCGCTTCGCGCCGCGATGCCCCGAGGCCTTCGAGGGCTGCGACCGCGAGGAACCGGGGCTCAGACCCTGCGGCAAGGAACACTTCAGCGCCTGCAGGCTCATCGGAGGAGCGAAATGAGCGACACCGTCCTCGAGCTCGCCTCGGTTTCCAAGCACTTCCCCATTCGTTCCCTCCGCAGCTACGGCAAGGCTGTCCACGCGATGGACGACGTGAGTTTCAGCCTGGCCCGGGGCGAATCGCTCGCGCTCGTCGGCGAGTCGGGCTCGGGCAAGACGACGACAGCGAGCGTCATCGCGAGGATCTACGAAAAGAGTTCGGGCAGCCTGAGCTTCGGTGGCGAGGAGGCGAGGCCCTTCAGGAATCGCGCCGAGGCCCTGGGGCACAAGAAGAACGTGCAGATGATCTTCCAGGATCCCTTCGGCAGCCTGAACCCGACCCATACGATCCGCGAGATACTCGAGAGGCCCTTTCTCATCCATGGGCTCGCCAAGGGCAGGGCCGAGCTCGAGGAAAGGCTCGTCGCCATCCTCGAGCAGGTGGGTCTGAGCCCCGCGGCCGAGTATCTACGGCGCTATCCTCACGAGCTCTCGGGGGGGCAAAGACAGCGGGTGAACATCGCCAGGACCTTCGCCGTGGAACCCGGCATCGTCCTCGCCGACGAGCCGACGAGCATGCTCGACGTCTCGATCAGGATGGGCATCATGAACATGATGCTCGCCCTGAAGGAGAGCCGTGGCGTCTCCTACCTCTACATCACCCACGACCTCGCGGGGGCGCGCTACATGTGCTCGCGGATAGCGGTGATGTACGCCGGCATGATCATGGAGATCGGCCCCACCGAGGAGGTCATCTCGAAGACCTGCCACCCCTACGTGGAGCTCCTCAAGGAGGCATCACCCTCCCCCGAGTCGGGCTTCGCGCGGAAGCGGACTCCCGCCAAGGGCGAAATACCCTCCCTCATCGATCCGCCCGCCGGCTGCCGTTTCCATCCCCGCTGCCCCAAGGCTAAGGCCGCCTGTTCGGCGGCCATCCCCGCGATGCGCGACCTGGGGAACGGCCACCTCGTGCGCTGCGTCCTCTACGACTGAGGGCCGAGGATTCCGTCGGTGACCGCGGATTCCGGACCGGTCTTGCTTAGGGCCTCGTCGGCCTTCGGCTCCGGCGCGGCAGCCGTTTTCGCGAGCCCGCGACGGTATTTCTGGACGAAGGCGATGACGCTCGTCAGCACGATGCTGGAAAAGATGACCTGGTAGGAGAGGTCTCGGACCATGGCGCCTCCCGCCATGCCGGCCCCGAGGGGCAGGGCGGCGAGTACGGCCGTGGCCAGTCCCTTGGGTATCATGGAACCGATGATTTCCCTGTCCTTCTCCTCGCCAGGCGCGCCGAAGATCCTGCGGGCGAAGCGGGTTCGCGCGAGCACGATGAGGGCCGACAGGCCGCCTCCCGCGAGGATGCCCTGCCAGGAATCGAAGCGCAGCGAGATGCCCAGGTAGAGGAAAAAGAAGGTACGCAGTACGAAGATGACCTCGCTGAAGAGGGACTTCTCCCCCAGGGTAAGATCGGTCTCGGGCTGAGCGATGGCGAAGCCGAGCCTTCCGATCAATCCGAAGGGCTTGTTGACGAGGCCGAGGCCGAAAAAGAGGGAGGCTATGGCCCCCGAAAAGCCGAGGAACTCGGTGAAACCGTAGACCATGAAGAGGAAGGCGAAGGTCGACAGCATCGTGTTGGGGAACTTCCTGACGAATTCGAGGAGCCTGAGCCAGAGGAAGCTGGCGGCGAAGCCGATGATGGCGGCGAAAGTCAGGGCCGAGAGGGTCGAGCCGAGGAGGTGGCCGGCGTTGAAGTCCCCGCTCTTGTAGGCGAGGACGAAGCTGAACACGAGGATGATGCTGAGCACATCGGTGAGGGCGGTGTCGACGGTGAGGATGTCCATGCCCCGCTTGGAGAGCCCGAAGCCCTTGGCCATGGGGAGGGCGACGGCGGGCGAGATGCTGGCCACGGCCCCGCCGAAGGCCAGGGAGGCGAGGACATCGAGCCTGAAGGCGAGGATGGCCACCGCGAAGGCGAGGATGCCCGTCGCGGCGAAGGTGAAGAGGAAGAGGGGGAGGGCGCCGCGCGCCGTCTCCCTGATGGATTTGATCTCGAGGGCCATGCCGCCTTCGAAGAGGATGGCCACGAGGGTGATGCTCGAGACGATGTCGCCCCACTTGCCGAAGTCCTCCGGCTTGGCCAGGTGAAAGATGGGACCGGCGATGATGCCGATGAGCATGAGGAGGAGGACGTCGGGTACGGCTTTCTTTTCGAAGAGGAGGGAGAAGCCGTGGGCGGCGAAGAATATCAGTCCGATGAAAAGAATGGCTATTCCCATGGGATCTCCTGGAGCCTTTGGTTAGGGGATGCGGGCAGGAGACGAAGGTAGTCCTAACGCGACGGGGGGGCAATATGGCCATTGACTGCGACTTTGTACTTCCAACACTTCACCATTTGCCCGAGAAGCGGTAGTTTAATTCGGTAGTGAACTATCGAGAGGTAGGTAATCATGGATAGACAGGCAATTCTCGAGGGGCTTGAAAAAAGGCCGGATATTGACGTGCTTATCGTCGGTGCCGGCATAAACGGCATCGGCGCCTTCCGCGACCTTGCGCACCAGGGAGTGGACGTGGTTCTGGTTGATCGCGGCGACTTCTGTTCGGGCGCCTCATCGACCTCGTCGCACATGGCTCATGGCGGAATCCGCTATCTCGAGAATGGCGAGTTCAGACTCGTCGCCGAGGCCGTCAATGAACGCAACCGCCTCCTCGTCAACGCTCCCCATCTGGTCAAACCGCTCCCGACCGTCGTGCCTATGTTCAAATTCTTTTCGGGCCTCCTCAACGCGCCTTTCAAATTCCTCGGCTGGCTCGACAAGCCTTCGGAGCGGGGCGCCTTCGTCATCAAGGTCGGGCTCATGCTCTACGATGCCCTCACCCGGGGCAGGCGGGTCGTGCCGAAGCATCGCTTCGAGGGACGGAAGAAGACTCTCGAGCGCTATCCTGGCCTCGACCCCAAGGTCAAATACGCGGCGATGTATTACGACGGCCAGCTCCTCTCTCCCGAGCGCCTCGCCGTCGAACTCGTCCTCGACGCAGAAGCCGAAGGTCCCCACGCCCGCGCCCTCTCCTACGCGCCCCTCTTCCGTGCCGACGCTGCGAGTGGAACCTTGACGATCCGCGACGAACTCGGGGGCCGCGAAATCGCGCTTCGGCCGAAGGTCGTCATCAACGCCGCCGGCCCATGGATCGATCCGGTGAATGCCAACCTGGGCTTGTCGACCCGCTATATCGGCGGCACCAAGGGTTCGCACATCGTCGTCGACAATCCCGGACTCAGGCAGGCGATGGGCGACCACGAGTTCTTTTTCGAGAACGCCGACGGCCGCATTGTCCTCATGCTCGCCTGGTACGATCGCGTCCTGATCGGCACCTCGGATATCCCCATCTCCGACGCCGACCAGGCTGCCTGCACCGAAGAGGAAATCGATTATTTCATCGGCCTCGCCGGCCGAATCTTCCCCGCCCATCCTGTCACGCGCGAGCAGATCGTCTTCGTCTTCTCCGGGGTCAGACCCCTGCCTCCATCCCTCAAGAACGTCAGCCAGATCACCCGCGACCACAGCATCGAGGAGGACCGACTCGGCTCGATTCCCGTGTTCTCCCTCGTGGGCGGTAAGTGGACGGCATTCAGGGCCTTCGGTGCCCTGGCCGCGGACAGGGCCCTGGCCGTCCTCGGAAAGACACGACGCGAGTCGACCGAGGGCCTCGCCATCGGCGGCGGGGCGGGCCTCCCCTCCGATCCGGCTGGGCTCGAGAAGCTCGCTCTCGAGCTGGTCCACGAAAAGGGCATAGCCTTCGAAAGGGCAAGCGCCCTCGTCGAGCGATATGGAACAAGGGCCGCCCAAGTTATCGCGGAGGTCGGTCCGGACGGGGCGGAAAGGATGCTTGCCTCCCTGCCCGGCTACTCGCGGGAGGAGATCGCCTTTCTCGTCACAGCGGAGAAGGCGGAGCGACTCGACGACCTCGTTCTCCGCCGTTCGACGATCGCCTGGCTCGGCAGGGCCTCGCTCGCTGCACTCAACGAGTTATGCGACATATTGGGAGAACTGAAGGATTGGGATTCTGGCGCGAGGTCGGCCGAGGTCGAGCGCGTCGCAGTCCTGCTCCGCGATCGGCATCGGGTCCATCTCGAGAGCTGAGGCCGTTTAGGCGACTTTCGGGCCCGCGCGAATCGCGGGAGATGCCGATGCGTCTCGCGCTCACCCCTGCGAATTTCGCTTGGCAGGAATCGGAGGTGGATGGACAATGGCCATCCAATCCCTGGTCGATGGCGTCGCGGCGAATCGCCGCGACCGGAGCGAGGCCCGATGAAAACGATGAAAGAGTATTACGCCGCAGCCAGTCTTGGACAGCTTCCCAAGGCGAAGGTGTACCTGCCGATCCTTGTGGTGCTGTCCTTGGGTTTTTTATCGGTTTCGGCGGGCAAATTCATAACGCGGGGAATCTCCATCTCCCCCTTTATCGACCTCGTGGCCGTCGCGGTCTTCGCGACGAGCGCCGTCCTGACCTGGAAAGGACGCCTGGACCGCGCCGCGGTCCTCGGCCTGCCCCTGCTCTGCGGCCTTCTCGTGCTCATCACCGCGACCGATGCCTCCCTCGGCCCCCTCCGCTTCGTGCAAGAGAGCGGCGTTCTCGCTGCGGCCCTCTTTCTAGCCGCCTTCTTCATCGTGAATCAGCGTCACATGCTCGTATTGGGAATCGCGACTGCCGTCGCCTTCGCCGTCGTCGTCGCGGTCCTCGCGATTTCCGGCGGGCTCAACATCGGTTCGACGCCCTTCGAGGACGCGGTGATGACGCCGACCATCTTCCTCGCCGGCGCGGCGGCTGTTGCGATCCTCATCCAGCGGGTAGTCGATTCCAATTACCGCCGTCTCGACGAACAGTACAAGGCCATGCTCGCGACCAGGAGCGCCAACCAGGAAATTATACGCTCCGTGGCCGAACGGCTCGCCGAAAGCGCGAAGCTCAGCGACAACGCCTCGGAGACGGCCTCGGCGAGCGTCGAGATCGAGCAGAACGTGGCGTCGATAGCGCGAAGGATAGCGGAGGCCGGCGATCGCTTCGTGCAGGCACGCGAGGGCCTCGGTCGCGTCGCGGGGGAAGCCTCGAACCTGCTCGCCCTCGTGGACAGGCAGATGGGCGCCGTAAAGAATTCGGGGACGGCCATCGACGCCATCGCGCAGTCCATCAAGGGCGTCGCGGCTACGGTGACGGCGAAGCAGGAATTGATCGATGGGCTTAAGACGACGGCCGGATCGGGAAGGGAAGTCGTCGCCAGCTTCGGCCGCTCTTTCGACGAGGTCAGGGAACTCGCGATGGGCATCGAGGAAACGACGAACCTCATCACACGGATAGCTGGCCAGACGAATCTTCTTGCGATGAATGCGGCGATCGAGGCCGCCCATGCCGGGGCCGCGGGAAAGGGCTTTGCCGTGGTCGCCTCCGAGATACGCAATCTCGCCGAGTCGAGCGGCAAGAGCGTCGCGAGCATCGATTCGAGGCTCAAGAAACTGACGAAGGCGATGGCGAGCGCGAGCGAGGCTATCGGAGGGGTGGGGCCCGCCTTCGATCGACTTTCGGAAGGTGTGAGTGCCGTAGACGAGGCCATGCGCGAGATCACCGAGGAGACGAGCGAGCTTGGCGCGGAAAGCGCGAGCATCCAGACGGCCATGGCCGAAGTCGAGGAGGCGGCGAACGGCGTGCGCGCGAGCGCGAATTCCGTGGCTGCCACGCAGGATGGCGTACGAAACCAGATCGAGGGCGCGGGACGGGTCATGGATGAGATCACGGCAGGGATGGGAGAGATCAACGCAGGCTCGAGGGATATCCGCGCCTCGGTCGACGGGCTCCGCAACCTCGCCGAGCAGATGCGGGAGAATATCGCCAGGCTCAAGGGATTGGGAGCGCCGCGGTGATCCTCAGCGGAAGGCGGCACACCGAAACGGAGGCCTGAAAGCGGCGCGTCCGGCTAATGCGGAATGTCGGAAACTGGAAGCCCGCCGGCCGCATGACCGGCGGGCTTCAATCTAGCTTTTCAGTCCGCTTATTCCTTGAAAAGCTTTTCGAGTACCTTTTTCGAATTATCGAAGATGGCCTCGTGCTGGCTTTGGCCGTGGGAGTCCATGGTGACGACCGCGGGGAATTTCTCGACCTCGATCACCCACATGGCCTCGGGCACGCCGAATTCGAGCTTGTAGACTCCGACGACGCGTTTGACCGTCTGCGCGATCAGCGAGGCCGCACCGCCGATGGCATGGAGATAGACGGCCGGCGTGTCCCTGCAACCCTGGAGGGTGCGGGGGCCCATGCCGCCCTTGCCGATGACGCCGCGCATGTCGAAGTGCTTCATCACGTCGGCCTGGAAGGGTTCCTCGCGGATGGAGGTGGTGGGGCCGGCGGCCACGAAGCGGTACTGCTTCGTGTCGAGACCGGCCACGACGGGGCCGCAGTGGTAAATGAAGGAGCCGGCGAGGATCTTTTTGAGTTCGGCATAAATAGCCTCGTCGCTCAGGCCGCCATCTTTGGCAGGGGCGGGAGCCTTTATCTTCTTGATGAAGGTTTCCTCGAGCCATTTGTGGGCGGTGTCCCGGCCGGTGACCATGACGCCGGTGAGGAGGACGGGCTCGCCGATATGCAGTTCGCGTATCGTCGCCGGGGAAACGGGTATGGTGAGTTCGCGCATCATGTCCTCCCTTTCACTTGTACTCGACGCGATCGCCGGCGAGGATCATCCTGCGGCGGCGGTAGGCCCAGCACATGTAGGAGATCGTGACGAAGTAGGAAGCGGGGAGGCGGTGCATGCCGACGATCTTGGTGTCGATGACCGTCGTCTTGCCCCCGAAACCCATGGGTCCGATACCCATGGAGTTGGCCTCCTTCGTGAGCCGCTCCTCCATTTTCGCCACCTCGGGGTCGGTGTTGCGGGTGCCGATGGGCGTGTAGAGGGCCGCCTTGGAGGCGACATAGCCCGAGCCCCTGTCGCCGCCCACGGAGACGCCGAGGATGCCGGGGGCGCAGCCGAGGCCCTGGGCCTTCTGGACGGCGTCGAGGACGCATTTGCGGACTCCGGCGAGGTCGCGGCCCGCTCCGATGCTTTCGTCGGGCAAGGAGTACTGGGCGCCGACGTTTTCGCAGCCGCCACCCTTGAGCATGAGTTCGACGACGACCCAATCTTGGGCCCCAGTCGGCTCCCCTGAAGCCTCTTTGCTCGGCAAAGCCTCTGCGAGGGTCGCCGACTCTTCAAAGTGGATCGTCGGGAATTCCTCGCCGCCGAGGTTGTTGCCGGAGTTCTTGTCGGTGAGGGAGTCGACGGCGTTGGGCCTCATGTAGGAGAGCTTGGTCGCCTGGACGAGGGCCGCGCGGATTTGCTCGCCCATCTTCCGGGTGCTCCATCCCTCAGGATGGCGGACACGGAAGATGGGGGTGCCGGTGTCCTGGCAGATGGGCGTTCCGTTCTTCCGCGAAAGCTCGATGTTGGAAAGAATGGTCTCGAGGGCCCCTTGGGCCGCCGAGCCAGGCGCCTCGTCGCCGATGGCCTTGCGCAGGCTGGCCTCGACGTCGGGGGGAATGTCGGTGGAGGTCCTCCTGATGAGTTCGAGGACCTTTTCGGTGATATCAGGCTGCATGAAAGCCTCCCTTCCTTATATAGGATGACAGGGTTTTTTCCGATGTCAATAATAATATATGGATTCAAAGATATTTCATTTCGTCCCACGCCCGGCGATCGACGGTAACCGAGAATCAGCTAACGCGAGTATTTCCATCCTTGACTCCTCATATACACTCGTTATTATAACATTCGTTATATGAGGAGCGCGTATGAGCCCCAAAGCAATTATTCCGATTGACGACATCGTCTCAGCTGCTTGGCAGCTCGTCCGCGAAAAAGGATCGGCCGGTTTGTCGGCTCGAGCGCTCGCCTCGAAATTGGGGACGAGCACGATGCCGATCTATTCGAGCATCGGGAGTATGGATGAGCTGGGCAGACTACTGCGGGAACGAATAGCTGCCTCGATCGCCGAGTATCAAGGCAGATCCTGGTCGACCAATCCCACGCTCGACGCCGCCGTAGGCTACGTCCGTTTTGCCCGTGACGAGCCGCGGCTCTTTCGGTACCTCTGGCAACCTTCCAAGGGCGCGGAGAGGATGAGCTTCGAAGACCTGGCTGAAAGGACGAATAGCTCCTCGATCGGAAAGGCCCCAGGTCCGGGCAATCCCGAAATCGCCCGCTTCCTCGCCGACCTCCCGAAGGCGGAACGCGGGGGACTGGAATTTCACGTGTGGATATTCGTCCAGGGCATAGCGAGCCTAGCCGCCGAGGGCCTCGTCGATCTTGACGACCAGACCCTGCTTTCCCACCTCGAGGCCGCGGGCGGAGCCTTTTATCTCTACCATTCTCAGCGGAAGGAGGAGGAACCGTGAAGGACTATACCTTGGATGTGCGGGGGCTCGCGAAGAGCTATGGGTCGCGGCGCGCGAAAGCTCGCGCCCTTCCGGGGCTTGCCATGGCTATAGGCGTCGCCCTGCCTGAGCAGAGGGCGGACATGCTTGTCGCCCAGCTCGTTTTTCTCCCCTCCATCTTGTTGGGCGGTCTCATGATGCCAGCCGATCTCATCCCGGAAGGGCTGTCCTATCTTTCGCGCATCTTCCCGGCCCGCTGGGCCATGGAGGCGATGCGGGCGATGGGGTCGGCGGGCGGTGCGCCGAACGAGGCGGCCTGGATCGCAGGGGCGGTTCTTGCCGCCGCGGGAGGGCAGGCATGAGGCAAACCCTCACGCCCGCGGGCGAACGCTACCTTCTCGATCCGGCGATTACGTTTCTCAATCACGGCAGTTTCGGCGCCTGCCCCGAGCCGGTCTTCGCCGAATGGCAGGCCTGGCAGCGCCGCCTGGAAAGGGAGCCCGTCCTCCTCCTCGGCCGCGAGATCAACGACCTCCTGGCCGCGGCGAGGGAGGGCCTCGCCGGCTTTCTCCGAGCGCCAGCCGACGATCTGGTTTTCGTGCCCAACGCGACCCATGGGGTCAACATCGTCGCCCGGGCTCTCGCTCGTAGGCTGGGGCCGGGCGACGAGGTGCTCCTCACCGACCATGAATACGGGGCCTGCGAGAGGGCCTGGCGTTTCCTCGCCCGGGAAGTCGGTTTTTCGATAGTGACGGGCGAGACGCCCCTGCCTCTCGTCGACGAGGATGGCTGGATCGATGCCTTTTGGGCCGGCGTGACGCCGCGGACCAAGGTGATTTTCGCAAGCCATATCAGCTCGCCGACGGCCCTGACCTTTCCCGTGGCGAAACTCTGCGCACGGGCGAGGGAGGCGGGGATCACCACCCTGATAGACGGGGCCCACGCGCCGGGACAGCTCGATCTCGACCTCGGCGCGGTCGGAGCCGATTACTATACGGGCAATTGTCACAAATGGCTTTGCGCGCCCAAGGGTTCGGCCTTTCTCTACGCGAGGCCCGAGGCGCAGGACCCCCTCGAGCCCCTCGTCGTGAGCTGGGGCTGGGAAAGCGAGAGTCCGGGGCCATCGCGTTTCCAGGACCTCTACGGCTGGACGGGGACGGCCGATCCCTCGGCCTATCTCAGCGTGCCGGCCGCCATACGTTTCCAGGGCGAGAATGACTGGCCGAAGGCCCGCGAGGCCTGCAGGGCCTTGCTCGGCGATGCAAGCGAGCTGATCGCGAGCCTGACGGGCTTGGAGCAGCTCTCCTCCGAGGCGGGGGGATTCTGGACCCAAATGCGTGCCTTCGAACTGCCGCCAGGCGATCCGCAGGGCCTGCAAAGGCTCCTCTGGGAACGCTATGCCATCGAGGTTCCCGTCATGGCGTGGAGGGGCAAAAGGCTTCTTCGCATTTCGATACAGGTGCACAATGCCCGCGAGGACGTCGACCGGCTTGTCGACGCCTTTAGGGAACTCGTTCAATCCGGTTTCATTTCCCTGGAGAATCATTTCGAATAATGAAATATTTCGGTATCCAAAATCATGTCGTTTCAATTAGTTAACGGAAAAATGGGTAAATTCGCCCAATCTCGGAATCGGTCTACTTTTAATTGACGGTGTAGCGGCTCTATTTTGGCTCCACGTTATGGGATGGCTTTCATTTTGACATGAAATCCTCCCAGAGGAGCCTAATCGATGGCAGCGCAGGAAAAGACCGGGGCCGATGCCCTCGTCGACGTGATGATCGAGCAGGGAGTCGAATACATTTTCGGCTTGCCGGGAGGCTCGGCCATTCCCCTTTTCGACGCCCTCGTCGGCAAGAACATCAAGCTCGTCCTTACGAGGCATGAGCAGGGAGCCGTCCACATGGCGGACGGCTACGCCAGGGCGACGGGCAAGCCCGGGATCGCCTTCGTAACCTCGGGACCTGGAGCGACGAATACGGTGACGGGGCTCTTCACCGCCCTCATGGACTCGGTGCCCCTCATCGTCGTAACCGGCCAGATGCCCGTCTGGACCCTCGGTCTCGACGCCTTCCAGGAAGCCGATGTCTCCGGCATCACCTATCCCTGCGTCAAACATTCCTACCTCGTGAAGGACGTCGAGGACATTCCGCGCATAGCCCGGGAGGCCTTCCACCTCGCGAGTTCGGGGAGGCCTGGCCCCGTTCTCATCGACATGCCGAAGAACGTGACGGGTGCCCGCTTCGCCGGGACCGCGTCGACAGCCTTCCATCTTCCCGGCTACTCGGTGCCGACTTCCTGCGGCGAAGAGGAAATCGGGCGGGCGGCCTCCCTCCTCGCGGCCGCGCGGCGTCCCCTCCTCATCGTCGGCCACGGGGCCTTGATCTCCGGGGCGGAGGAAGAAGTCAGGACCCTCGCCGAGTCCATGCAGATACCCGTGGCGAACACCCTTCTCGGCAAGGGCGTCCTTCCCGAGACCCACGAGCTCAATCTCGGCATGCTGGGCATGCACGGCACGGCCTACGCCAACAAGGCCGTCATCGACTGCGACCTCGTGATGAGCATCGGCTCGCGCTGGGACGACAGGATCGTAGGGAATTACGCCGAGTTCTGCGTCAACGCCACGAAGATCCACCTCGACATCGATCCCGCGGAGATCGACAAGGTTGTGAAGGTCGATCTCGCCCTCGTCGGCGACGCCAAAACCGTTCTGCGCCAGCTCATCCCCCATCTCGAGAAGGGCAACACCGCGGACTGGGTGCGCCAGGCGAAGCGGTGGCGGAGGGAGTTCCCCCTCTCCTTCAAAAAGGAAGGGAAGCTCCGCGCCCAGCATGTCATCCAGGAACTCTACAAGCTGACCGGAGGCAAGGCCGTCGTGACGACGGACGTCGGTCAACACCAGATGTGGGCGGCCCAGTACGTCCTCTCGGAGCGCGGGCGCGACTGGATCAGCTCCGGCGGGGCGGGGACGATGGGCTTCGGCCTCCCCTCGGCTATCGGGGCCCAGCTCGGCAGGCCCGGGGAGACCGTGGTGGCCATCGTCGGAGACGGCGGTTTTCAGATGACGATGAGCGAACTCGCCACCCTGCGCAATCTCGCCATACCAGTGAAGATCATAGTTATCAATAACCATTACCTCGGCATGGTCAGGCAATGGCAGAACCTCTTCTATGACAACCGCTATTCGGGCGTCGATCTCGAGGGCAACCCCGACTTCGTCAAGCTGGCCCAGGCCTACGAGATCAAGGGCTTTCGCGTGACCCGGGCCTCCGATCTCAGGCGGATCCTGCAGGCAGCCCTCGACCATCCGGGACCGGCCCTCGTGGACGCGGAGGTCGAGCACCACGACAACGTCTTCCCGATGATCCCCGCGGGCGCCTCGCACAAGGAGATGCTCCTCGGGCCGCCGAAGCACATCCTCGAGAAACCCACGGGAGGGACCTGAGCATGGCCGACATGAACGGGGCCGCGACGCGGCATACCATAAGCCTTTACGTCTCCAACAAACCGGGCGTCCTCATCCGCGTGGCCCTCGTCTTCTCGCGCCGCGGCTACAACATCGACAGCCTCGTCGTCTCGGAGACCGAAGACCCGGGTTTCTCGCGGATGAACATAGTGGCCAAGGGCGATCGGACGACCCTCGAGCAAATCCTCAAGCAGCTCAACAAACTCGTGGACGTCGTGCATGCCCGCGACTACGCCTTCGAGGATGTCATCCAGAAGGAGCTTGCCCTCTTCAAGATCGACTGTCCCCCGGAACGCCGGGCCGAGGCCCTGCAGGTCATCGAGGCCTTCAAGGCCAAGACCATCGACCTCACCGAGACGACCCTGGCGGTGGAAGTCACAGGTAGTTCCGAAAAGCTCGACGCCATCGAGACGATGCTGAGAAGCTTCCACATCCGCGAGATGGTGCGCACCGGCAAGGTGCTCATGGCTCGCGGAGAAGCAGCGACATAAGCAGAGGCGCCTGGCCCCGGACCATTGTGGGCTTGCGCGCCGATACAGGAGTAGAAACATGAGCAAGAATCTTTTCGACAAGGTCTGGGACGCGCATAGGGTCGGGAGTCTCCCCACGGGGCAGGACCAGCTCTTCATCGGCCTCCATCTCGTCCACGAGGTGACCTCGCCCCAGGCCTTCGGCATGCTCGAGGAGCGGGGACTCAAGGTCCTCTATCCGGGGCGGAGCTTCGCGACCTGCGACCACATCGTGCCGACGGATTCGCGGGCGCGGCCCTTCGCCGATCCCGAGGCCGAGGCGATGATGGCCGAGCTCGAAAAGAACGTGAAGAAGCACGGCATCGCCTTCTTCGATTTCGCCTCGGGGCGGCAGGGAATCGTGCACGTGGTCGGCCCCGAACTCGGTCTGACCCAGCCGGGCATGACCATCGTCTGCGGCGACTCCCACACCGCTACGCACGGAGCCTTCGGCGCCATCGCCTTCGGCATCGGCACGAGCCAGGTGCGCGACGTCCTCGCGACCCAGACGATGGCCATCGACAGACCCAAGGTGCGCAAGATCGAGGTGACAGGCAAGCTCGGCAAGGGTGTCGGCGCCAAGGATCTCATCCTCGCCATCATGGCCCAATTCGGCGTCGAGGGCGGCCTGGGCTACGCCTACGAGTACGCGGGCGAAGCGGTCAGGGCCCTTTCGATGGAGGGCAGGATGACCCTCTGCAACATGAGCGTCGAGGGCGGCGCGAGGTCGGGCTACGTGAGTCCCGATCAAACTACCTATGACTATCTGAAGGGTCGTCCCTACGCCCCCTCGGGCGCCGATTGGGACAAGGCCCTCGTCTGGTGGAAATCCCTCGCGAGCCAGGCCGACGCCTCCTTTGACGACGAGAAGCGTGTCGACGGGGGGGCGATAGAGCCGATGGTGACCTGGGGCATCAATCCCGGCCACGCCATCGGCGTCGGCCAGAAGATGCCGAAGATCGGCGACATGCCGGCGGCCGAGCGCGACGTGGCGCGGAAGGCCTACGAATACATGCAATTCAAGGAAGGAGCCCCCATCGCCGGCACGAAGATAAACGTGGCCTTCGTCGGGAGCTGCACCAATGGTCGGATCTCCGACCTCCGCGAGGCCGCCGCCTTCGCGAAGGGGCGCAAGGTCGCCAAGGGCGTGCGCGCCCTCGTCGTGCCGGGCTCGATGCAGGTCGACGACCAAGCCCGCGCCGAGGGGCTCGACAAGGTATTCGCGGAAGCGGGCTTCGAGTACCGGCAGCCGGGTTGCTCGATGTGCCTCGCGATGAACCCCGACAAGCTGCGCGGCGACGAGGTATCGGCCTCGAGTTCAAACCGTAATTTCATCGGGAGGCAGGGTTCGCCGCGAGGGCGCACTCTCCTCATGAGTCCGTCCATGGTCGTCGCCGCCGCCCTCGCGGGCGAGGTGGTCGACGCGAGGAGCCTGTGATGACGACGAACGATTCCATGCGCGCCTTGAGCAAGGGAAGGGGCCTGCCCCTCCGCGAGAACGATGTCGACACCGACCGCATCATCCCAGCCCGCTATCTCAAATGGGTCACCTTCGAGGGGCTCGGCAAGCACGCCTTCCAGGACGCCCGCTTCGACGAGGCCGGCAAGGCGAAGGACCATCCCTTCAACGACCCGCGCTACAAAGGCGCTTCCATCCTCGTGGTGAATCGCAATTTCGGTTGCGGCTCCTCGCGCGAGCACGCGCCCCAGGCCCTTGCGAGGGCGGGGATCACCGCCCTCGTCGGCGAGTCCTTCGCGGAGATCTTCTCGGGCAACTGCGTGACCCTGGGCCTGGTCGCGGTGCGTCTGTCCTCCGAGGACGCGATGGCCCTCCAGGATCAGGTCCTCGCCGATCCCTCGCTGTCCATCGAGGTGGACCTCGAGGCTCGCGAGGTCCGCGCGGGGTCGAAGCGCTATGCCCTTTCGATGCCCGAGTCGCAGCGACAGGCCCTCGTGGCGGGAACCTGGGACTCCACCGGGTCCCTCCTTTCCAACATCCAGGCGATCAAGAAGACGGCCTCCGGTCTGCCTTACATGGCCTGGAAGTCCGCGGGCTGAAGGGGGACGCGGCCTCGCGAATAGGCAGGTGACGGGTGGCGCTCGGCGATGTATGCTCTATTTAGAGCAATCGCATGATCGACATCGAAGCCCTGCAAAAATACTCTCTGTTCGGCGGACTCCTGCCCGATCAGGTGTCGGTGGTGCGGGGTCTGCTCGGCTTCGAATCCTTCGAAGACGGCGCGCTTCTCCTGACTGAGGGACAGGCCAACGACAGGATCTGCTTCATCGTGGAGGGAAGGGTCGAGGTGCTCAAGAACGGCACCTCCCTCAACGTGCTTTGCGAGGGGGAGACCTTCGGGGAAATGGAAATGCTCGACGTGATGCCAGCCATCGCGACGATCCGCGCTCTCGGCCCCGTCAAGGTGGCCATCCTCGGCAATCGAGCCCTCTATCGCCTTTCGCACGAGAACATCAGGGTCTTCGCCATTGTCGTCATGAACTTGGCGCGGGACCTGTCGCGGAGACTCAGGCGAATGGACGAACTCGCGGTGAAGGCCGGGATCGCGAGATAGGGTGAGGGCCCGGGTCAGCCCGGCGGATGAGGACTCGTTCGCGATCGACCTTCCAAGTATCACTTCCCAACGTCGAATTCGACCTCGGCCGTATCGAAGCCGTCCCCCGTGTCGTAGACCTCGAGTTGGCAGAAGACCTTGTCGGAGCTCCGCCAGTCGCGCCAATCCCAGCCGATATCCCGCGTCGGGTCCAGGCTGGCCTTGGTGGTCGGGGCGAAGGTGGAGCTGTCCTTTCCGTCCTCGAAGACTTCCTCGATGGGAACGACCCGCGAACCCTTTTTCGGCTTGAACTCCCCGTAGGTTTGGTTGGTGGCCTCGAGGAGCCAGGATTCCTTCGTGACATCGCCCTTGTCGTCGAGGCTGAGTTCGAGAAGCAGGTATTGATAATTGCCCTTCGCGACGCCTGAGGCGTAATAGGCGAAGGGTATGTCGAGATAGCCGGCCCCTCCCTCCTCGCTGCCGGTCTCGAAATAGGCGTCGGCCTCCGTGCCGTCTTGGAGGACGACGAGGCGTTTGCCGTCCCAGCTGCCCGAGACCGTGACATGGTCGTCGCCGACATCGGCCGGCTGGCTGCCCATGAAGATGACCTTCGAGCCCTCGCGCTTGCCGAAGGTGAGGTCGTACTCGATGGCCGTGTCGGCCGAACCTTCGATGAGGGGAGCGCTCACGGTCCAGCCGCCTTCGTCCTTTTCGACGGCCGCCGCGTCGGAGAAGCCGAAGCCCCCCGCGTCGGCCTGTGCCTTCGCCAGGGTGGCCCCGCCGTCGAAATACCCAGTTATGAGCTTTTTCCAGGAAGCGGGCCCGATCGCATCGTAGCCCTGGTCGTAAGAAGTCTTGCGATCGGGGAAGTAGGCCGAAAGCCCTGTGGCTCCCTTGTTCTGGCCGCCGGCGACCTCGGCGACGGTCGCGCGGTCGAGGGCGGCCTTCAAGGCCTTCGCGGCGGGCCCGAGATCGGCTTCGTCGGCCGATACCTTGGCCGCGAAGGCGCCGAGATCGACGAGGTGGAGATCCTGGTCGGGTTCGGGCGACTTTCCGAAACGGAGCACCTTGTTCGCGCTGCGGCCGAGGAGGGGGGCGGCCTGCGCGATGCTTCCGAGGGCGGCGTCGGAAAAGGCCGACACTGCCTGGGTCAAGGCAGGCATGGCGGCCATGTCGATGAGGGAGAGGGTGATTTCGGATTCGTCCCCGGCCTCCTCCGACTTCTGCTTGAAGCCGGAGATAAGGGCCTTGCCGAGGGCGACGGCGTCGCCGCCCCCGTCGAAGACTGGCTTGAGGGAGCGATAATCCCATCCGTGGCCCGGCTCGGTTTCCTCGCTCGCCAAGTAGTAGGAGCTGAGCGGCTGGAAGACGAGGGCCGTTTCATAGTTGGCCATCAGACAGGCGTCGAAGCCGAGGAGATCGAGGCGCTTCACGCCGGCCGACTTCATGGCGCGGGAAAGCGCGTCGCGGATGCTCGCAGGGTCCAGGCTGCCGTCGGGATTGGCGTCGCTGCTCGCGAAGCCGGACCAGCCGCCGCCATGGTCCCAGAGGATCAGGGCGCAGTGTCGGGCCGGGTAGGTTTTGAGGCCCCATTGGGCGAAAGATTCGAGTTCCTTGGGATCCGTCGAATCGATGTCGCCGAGATCCGCCTTTTCCGCTAGGGCTCCATCCTCGACCGCGAAGCGCTTCGCCCCCGACCAGGCTTCGACCCCGCCTACTCCGTCCTGGGAATAATTCATCCCCCGGTCGAGCTCGACGACGATGGCGGCATTGGGCGATTCCGACCGGATGAGCTCGTCGAGGTTGGAGATCGCGTCGGGTTCGAGGTCGTTGTTGGCCGCCATGTAGACGAGGAAGGTCCAGTCGCGCTGCGTCGCGCCGAACAAGGCCGGAGCGAGGAAGAGTAAGGCGAGGAGTAGGAAGGGGCTTTTGCGGATGGCGCGCACGGCTGCTCCTTGAATGCTGCGATGAGATTCATTGTGGCGGAGCGGCCGCCGCTTCGCCAGGGTTTTCGGCGGGGCCTCGTCGCGTTCAGCGCCTTTCGGACTCGGGAAGGTCGAGGGCCAGGGTCCCGCCGGGATTGAGGATACCCTTGGGATCGAAGTGCCGCTTGATTGCGCGGTCGAGGGCGAGGGCCTCGCCGCCGATGGAGCCCTCGAGCCAGGGCGCGAAGAGTTTGCCGATGCCGTGGTGGTGGCTCATCGTAGCCCCCGTCGCCCTGATCGCGTCGAGGATGCCGCGCTGGTAGTCCTCGTATTCCTTCAGCCCGTCCATCTTCGCGATGAAGATGAAATAGAGATTGCAGCCCTGGGGATAGAAGTGCGACATGTGGGTCATGCAAATGGTGCGGGGTCGCGAGTGGCAGAAGGCCCGAACGCCCGTATGGACCGTCTCGAGGTTGCGCCAGTTCACCGAGCATTCGAGAGTGTCGATGAGGATACCGAAGTCGCCGAGATCCTCGCGAAGGTAGGGGTCGAGGAAGCGGCCATGCTCCCAGGCCTTCGTGACTAAGCCGCTGGTGGGGAGGGCTCCGTTCCTCCGCGCGATGCGCGATACCATCTTCGCGACGTGGCGGGCATGGCCTCTTTCGCCGTTGGCCGTGCCGATGAGGAGGCACCGCTCGCCCTTCGCGTAGCCGAGGAGGCCGAGGAGGGCGTCGATCGGGGTGCCTTCGATCCCGTAGAGTTTGAGGGCCACGTCGGATTCCTCGGGGTCGGAGAGACGGAAAACGGAGGGAAGGCCGAACTCGCCCTGGACGATCTCGCGGGCCGCCTTTTTCGCTTCGTCCCAATTGCGAAAGACATAGGAATAGCGGCGGGTGTTCTTCGGCATCGAGCGCCTGAGCTTGAGGGTGGCGGAGTACAGGATGCCGAAAGTCCCTTCGGAACCCATCATGATCTGGTCGATGTCGGGGCCCTCGGCCGCCGCGGGGAAGTCGCGGGTGACGAGGTCGCCCCGCGGCGTGACATAGTCCTGGGAGAGTACGATGTCCTCGATCTTGCCGTAGTAGGTCGAATTTTGACCCGCCCCGCGCGTGACGATCCAGCCTCCGACCGTGGAGTATTCGAAGCTCTGCGGAAAGTGCCCGGCCGTATAGGCGCGTTTGGCGCCGAAGCGGGCGCGGGCGTCCGCGAGGGCGCCTTCGAGGGCGGGGCCCGACATGCCGGCCTCGACGGTGATGGTCTGGTCGACCTCGTCGAAGGCGAGGACCCGGTTGAGATGGGCGCCCATGTCGATGGAAATGCCCCCTCGGACTGCCTCGCAACCTTTGGTCACGGAGGAGCCACCTCCACGGATGTAGAGGGGGATGACTCTAGCTGCCGCGAAGTCGACGATGGCGCGGAGTTCCTCCCGCGAGCGGGGTCGAAGGACGGCATCCGGCAGGTTTTCCAGGACTCCCGCGCGGAGCCTTTCGAGGTCGAGGAGGGTCTTGCCGAAGGAGGCACGCGCCCGATCCATCGTCGAGGTCAAGATGTTGTCAACACCGACTATGGCGGCTAACGCGTCCAGTTCCGCGGCCTCGAGCCCGCGCCGGGCCTTCGGGACCGCACCGCGATCGAGGGAGGGGGCGCCGAGCCCGATGGTGGGAACCTCCGGCAGCTTTTCGAGACCGAGCCTGCCCGGCTCGGCGAAATGGGAGTCATCGAGCCTGAAGGTTTCTTTCATGAGGCGATAGAGCCTGCGATTGGGGTGCTTCCAGACATGGGGATCGCCCCATTTGAAGAGGGATCTGAAACTATCGGCAGGCAGCTCGCCTTCGAACCATTCGGGGCTAAAGTCGGATGAACTCATGGTTTCCTCCTATTCGAGGTCGTCCGCGGCCAGGAGGTCGGCGCCGAGGCCGAGCCAATCGGCGGCGACGACCGAACCGCAGGCCAGGGGCGGCGAAACGATGATGGCGTCGAGGGCCCTCGCGGCCTCGACGAGGCGCGGCAGGGGGATGGGAAGGGCCGTGCGCACGGGAAGGCGCCGCAGCCGGCCTCCCTGGACGCGCACGGTGCTCGTCAGGACACGGCGCGGATCGGAGAGTTCGCGCGCGGCGTACTCGACACCCCTTTTGCAGGCGGCGCCGATGACGATGGGGGGAGTCGCCGCCTCGACTTCGAGGGCGCAGCCTCGGGGGCAGATGATGCAGGTCATGGCCTTTATCATGTGGTCGCTCCCGCTTTCGGAAGTCTCTCGAGCTCGAGGAGGAGGGCTTGGTCACCGTCGATGGCCGCGGGATCGAAGCTCAGGCTTTCGGCCTCCGGGGGTCTAAGGGCGACGAAGCGGCGTTCGGCCAGGACTCGCCCACCCGCGCGGAGGCTGACCCGAGCCCCATCGCGAAGCGTCGCATTGCTCCTGAAATGGATGTCGATATTGCCCGGGATGCGCGGATCGATGAATTGGGGGACGGCATACAAAAAGCCCGCTCCGGCCTTGAGCGGGATTCGGGAGCCTTCTCCGGCCATTTTATTCTGCAACTGAGAAAAAGTTGCTTTAGTCGTGAAGCCATCAGGCCTCGGGGCGCCCGACCTCGCGGCGAAGGCGGCGGCTGCCCTTCCGGCTATCTCGCCAGAATCGCTGACATCGTCGACGAGATCGTTGACATGGACGGCGTTGCCGCAGGCGAAGAGTCCGGGAAGACCAGTCCCGCCCAGCTGATCGATCCGTGGTCCTCGCGTCGCCGCGTCCAGAGTAAGGCCGAGCGAAAGGAGGACCTCGTTTTCCGGGATGAGGCCGACCGAGAGTATGAGGGTGTCGCAGGCGATTTCGCGTTCGCTGCCGGGGATCGGCGTCCCGCGAGGGTCAACGCCGGCCACGGTGATCGATTCGACCCGACGCCTTCCATGGATCTCGGTGACAGTCGTGGAGAGGTGGAGGGGGATGTCGAAATCGACGAGGCACTGGGCGACGTTGCGGGCCAGACCCGAGGGCTCGCCCTTGATTTCGTAGACGCCCGCCACTTCCATGCCCTCGAGGAGGAGGCGCCGGGCCATGATTAAGCCTATGTCGCCTGAGCCGAGGATGACGGCCCTCTTGCCGGGAAGGAGGCCCTCGACGTTCACGAGTCTCTGCGCGAGGCCCGCGGTGAAGACGCCCGCGGGGCGGTCACCGTGGATGAGTATCTGCCGGTCGCTTCGCTCGCGACAGCCTGTCGCGACGACGAGGGAGGCGGTCTCGATCGCGAAGATGCCACGCTCGGGCGAGACGGCGACCAGGCGATAGAGCCCGGATTCCGCATCGCGGGCGACTTCGTGCACGAAGGTCCCGGTCATCGCCTCGACGCCCGACTCCGGGACGAGCCGCGAGAAGCGGAGAGCGTACTCGGTGCCAGTGAGGGCCTCGCCGAAGCGCCTGAGGCCGAAACCGTCATGGATGCATTGTTTGAGGATGCCGCCCAACCTGCCTTCGCGCTCGATGAGGAGGGTTCGCGCGCCGGATTGCGCCGCGGCGAGGGCGGCGGCCAGGCCCGCGGGACCGCCGCCGAGCACGACGACGTCGCGCTCGATCTCTTGGCCGGACATCACTCTTCCTCCGGAATCCGCTCGGGCGCGAGGAGCAGGGAATCGCTCGATTTCGTCTCGCCCTCGACGAGGCGCGAACCGGGCCCCTTTTTCGTGAGGGCGGTCATCGGGATGCCGAGTTCCCTCGAGACGATCTCCATGACCCGGGGGGTGCAGAAGCCGCCATGGCATCGGCCCATACCCGCGCGGGTGCGCCGCTTGATCGCATCGAGGCTGGAGGCATGGAGGCGGGCCTCGGTGAGGGCTTGGCCGTCAGGCGTCGGCGGCAGGAGGCTGAATTGGCGGGGGGCGATGGCGGCCCTGATCTCGCCCTCCGACACCTCCTCGCAGCGGCAGACGATATTCGCGTAGGAGCGGTCGCGGGCGATCCAGGCGGCCCTTTCCTCCAGAGGGAGGCGCGCGAGCTCGGGAACGGCCATTCGCTCGGCCACGAAACGCGCGTTGGGCGAAACCTTCATAGTTCGTCCGAGAATTTCGAGGACCGAGTCGGCGACGTCCTCCGCGATGGCGGGGGCCGAGGCGAGGCCGGGCGACTGGATGCCCGCGGCGTGGACAAGATTGTGCACCGCGGCCGAGGGGCCGACGATGAAGTCCTCCTCCCAGGTGCAGGCCCGGACGCCGGCGAAGTAGGTGATGAGCATCGAGGGGGAGAGTGCGCGATTGAGGCGGAAGTGGCGATCGAGTTGGCGCAATTCCGTCTGGGTCGTCGAGTAGTCCTCCCGCCCCGGCGCCTCCCGCGCCGTCGGCCCGACGAGGATGTTGCCTTCGATGGTCTTGACGAGGCCCCCTCCCTTGGTGACTTCGCGGCCCTGGAGGAGGGATGGCATGGCCATGATGTGGCGCTGGAGGGCGCCGCTCGAACGGTCGAGGATCATGTCCACGCCGCGTCGGGGGTGGAGGCTGAAAAAACGGTCGTTGGCCATGCCCGCGACGACGTCGGCCCAAATGCCGGCTGCGTTGACGAGGGCCTTAACTGAGAAGGTTCCCCTGTTCGTCTTGATGCGGCGCACTGTCGAGTCCTCGGTCTCGAGACCGAGGACTATCGTGTCGAGGCTGATGCGGACACCATTGGCCAGGGCGCTCTCGGCGAGGGCGACGGTGGCCTTGTAGGGGGAGAGACAGCCCGCACTCGGGAGGAAGAAACCCCCGTGCTGCTCGCTCGTCGCGTTCGGCTCTTCCGCCATGACGCGGCGCCGCGACCAGAGTTCCCAGCCGTCCACGCCGTTTTCGGAGGCGCGGGAAGCCAATACGGGATAGAGGGCCCTCGCCGCCGGAGCGTGAAAGAGAATGAGGCTCCCGGGTCTGGCGAAATCGATGCCCAGTTCGGCGGCGAGACCTCCCCAAAGCCTGTTGCCGCGCACGTTGTATTTCGCCTTGAGGCTTCCCGGCTTGGCGGCGAAACCGTCATGGATCATCCCGTCGTTGCGGCCAGAGGCATGGGTGGCTACGTCCTCCTCCTTCTCGAGGAGGATGGTCCTTATCGCCCACTTCGAAAGTTCGCGAGCGATGGCCGAACCGATGACCCCGCCGCCGACGATGGCGACGTCGAAGGAAAGGCCCTCGATTTCTCTTTCCTCCTCGAGATGGCCCATGGCCGCGAGGGGATCCTCTCGCGCGAGATCGACGCCATCGGGGCCGGCTACCTCGACATCGTTGACGACGCCCTTCGAGCCGACCTTGACCCCGAGCCTGCCGATTTCCACATAGTCGGACCAGGAGGGGACCCGACCCTCGAGCCTGAGCGAGCCCCTCCACTCGCTCGCCTCGACCTCGGGATGGCCGAGCTCCACCAGGTCCTTGCGGAATCGTTCAAGCGTCATGGGGTGGCTTTCCCTTCAGCCATGCGGGCGCGGAGACCTTCCTCCCCGAATCCGAGGATCCGGCGCATGGCCTCGGACGCCGCGCGGGGATTTTTCGCGGCGATGGCCGCATGAAGTTTGCGGTGCATCTTGAAGACTTCCGGAACGACGGCGGGATTGGCGTAAAAGCGGTCGAGGAGTATTTCGTAGACCTTCTTCAGCGAATTGAGGAGGAGGGGATAGACGGCGTTGCCCGAAGCCAGGGCGACGGCGAAGTGGAAGTCGAAGTCGATGAGGGTCGCATCGCGGGGTTCCCGGTACTCGAAGAGGGTTTCACGGGCCAGCAATTTTCCGATGTCGGCGATGTCCTCAGGACCGGCGCGAAGGGCCGCGAGTCTGGCAGTCTCGGTTTCGAGGAGGAGTCGCATTTCGAGGAGTCCGTCGAGGATGTCGGGAGCGAGCTCGCCACCCGCGAAATTGATGAGGCTGAGGAGGATTTCTACCGAGCCTTCGCGGCGGAAATCCGAGACGAAGATCCCCTGTCTCGCCTCTATCCGCAAAAGCCCCCGCGCCGCGAGCTGACGCATGGCTCCGTGGACGACGGGCCGCGAAACGCCATGGGAATCGGCCAGTTCCCTTTCGGCGGGGAGTCGGTCCCCTGGCGCGTACTGCCCCGAGAGGATCTCCGTTTCGAAGCGTTCGACGAAACCGTCTTCCATTCTATCGCGCATGGCTGCCTCGCATGAAACCTGGTACTACCATAATACATCGTGGTAATACCACAATCAAGAGGCGATGCAAGCTGCTTTCGAAAAAGAAGCGGCGGGGTCTCTCCCCGACCTTTTTTCAGGATTCGTTGAGATCCGGGAGGAGTTCCCTAATCGCGAGGACTTCTTCGAGAGAGTTGAGATAGAGATCGGAAAGCTCAGGATCGAAGTGGCTGCCGCCCTTTTCACGTATGTAGGCGATGGCCTCATCCAGTTTCCAGGCCTTCTTATAAGGACGCACGGAAAGGAGGGCGTCGAAGACGTCAACGAGGGCGACGATCCGCCCCGAGAGGGGTATGAGCTCGCCCTTGAGTCCGGAGGGATAGCCGGTGCCGTCCCATCTCTCGTGGTGGGACAAGGCGATTTCCTTGGCGAGCTTGAGGACGCCATGCTCTTCGTCGCTTTCGAGGAGCTGGGCGCCGATGACGGTGTGCCGTTTCATGATCTCGAATTCGGCCTCGTCGAGCTTGCCCGGTTTGAGGAGAATGGAGTCCGGAATGCCGATCTTTCCCACGTCATGCATCGGGGCGGCGTGGAGCATGTCCTCGCAGAGCTGAGCGGCGAGGTCGAGGCGCGCGGCGAGGAGGGACGCGGTTCGGCCAACCCTCATGATGTGGCGGCCGGTTTCGTTGTCGCGGTACTCGGAGGCGCGGCCGAGCTTTTCGATGATGAGCATCCGGGTGCGGAGGAGCTCGGATGTGCGGGCTCGCACCAGGGCATCGAGGGTTTCCCGCTGCTGGTAGAGGAGGAGCTGGGCCCGGTTCACTTCGAGCATGTTGCGGACGCGGGCGAGGAGCTCCTCCATTTCGAAGGGCTTGGTGAGGTAGTCGCGGGCCCCGCTTTCAAAGGCCTTGAGGAGGGATGGGCGCCCCTTATCGGCCGTAAGGACGATGATGGGCGGCATCAAGGGATCATCGATTTTCCTGAGAAGGTCCATCACGTCGAAGCCGCTCAGGTGGGGCATCCGCAAATCGAGAAGGATGAGGTGGGTGCGTTGACGTTGGTATTCCGCGAGGACGTTTCGCGGATCCTGGATGAGGACGAGGTTGTCGTAGCCGTCTGCTTCGAGCATCTTCGAAAGGACCTTGAGGTTGGCCATCTCGTCGTCGACGAGCAGAATGCGCGATGACTTGAGAAGGCTGTCCATCCTAGTCAGGCTCCTTTCGGCACGAGCCGATCGACGAGGTCGAGGAAACGGTCGACGTCGAGGGGTTTGGAAAGCAGGTCGAAGAATCCCGAGGACTTCGCCCTCTCGACATCGCGGGGCGAGGATGCGCTCGAAATCGCCACGACGGGGATTCTCCGGCCCGGAGCATTCGCATCGAGGCTCGCGGAGAGCTCGAAATGTTCCATGCCCGGCGTCTCGAGGTCGATGAGTATCAGGTCGGGGCGACGGATCTTCGCCAGTTCCATCCCGACGGAAGGGCTCGGCGCGGTGATGAGGGCGACGGCTTGTCTCTGGGCGAGGATCGTTTCCACGAGGCGGAGATTGACCTCGTTGTCATCGATAAAAAGGATGCTGGCTGCCCGGTCCCCTATCGAACCGTCGGCGACATCGGCCGACGCGGCGGCGTCTTCCCCGCCCGTCTCCGCCCGAGGCAGGAGGACCCAGAATCGGCTTCCCTCGCCTTCGACGCTTTCCGCTCCGATGTTGCCGCCCATGGATTGCACGAGTCGCTTGCTGATCACGAGGCCGATGCCCGTCCCCTCGATTTCCCCGACCTCCCGGCCGAGACGGTTGAAGGGAGAGAAGAGCTCGCCCATTTTATCCTCGGGAATTCCGCAGCCTGAGTCGCGCACGTCGATCCTGACGCCTTCGTCGGTCGACTCGGCGCGTAGCTCGACGCTGCCGCCCTCATGATTGTATTTGACGGCATTGGAAACGAGGTTGACCAGGATCTGCTTGAGCCGAAACCTATCGGCCTTCACCGATTCCGCGGCGCCGATGCCGTTGCGGAAGGCTATGCCTCGCGCTTCCGCCATCGGGGCGAGGAGAGCCAGCGCCTCCTCGGCGATTTCGCGGCAGCCCACCGTTTCGAAGGAAAGCTCGATTCTCCCCGTGTCTATGCGCGAGAGGTCGAGAACCTCGTTGATGAGTTCGAGAAGGTGCCTGCCTGCCTTGAGTATCTCCTGGACGAAATCTGCCTGCGAGGGTTTGAGGCTGTCGTCCCTTTCGAGGAGTTGACCGAAACCGAGGATCGAGTTCATTGGCGTGCGGAGTTCGTGGCTCATCGACGACAGGAACTCCGACTTCGCCGCGCTCGCGCTCTCAGCCAGTGATTTGGCCTTCTCGAGTTCGGCTGTGCGCTCGGACACGCGCTTCTCGAGTCCTTCGTTGAGTTCGAGCACTTTGCGATTCAATCTGCGCGCCAAGCGATGCGCGGTATAGTTCGTATTGAGGAGGCTGAGGACGAGCCAGGCCGTGAGGAGGGTCACGAGAATGCCGCCTCCCAGGACCAGCCCTATGCTTCTATATTCGCTCGTGAAGGCATTGGTGAAGGATTGGGAAAATTCCAGGGTCCAGAGTCTTCCGGCGACGTCGATTGGCACCTTCGTGGAAAAACGCGCGGCTTGCTGGGGCTTGCCCAGCTCTTGCTTGTCGCTGTCGAAGAGAAGACCCAGGGCTCCCGTCGTGTCTCCGTCATGAATGCGCAGCCTCATATGGCCGCCGTACTGCATGCCCAGCTCCGGCATAAGGCCTGTCATGAAATCGTCCATTCGAATGGGGCAATAAACCCAACCCTGGATCGCGAGGCGCCGCTGGGCAATGCTATCGACGGGCATCCCGGAGCGGTAAAGGGGGAGGAGGATGAGGATGCCCGCCTGGACATCGACGCTCGTCTCTTGGACGAGTTCCACCTTGCCGGTCATCGCGGGCATTCCTTCGTCCCGCGCCTTTTCGAGAGCTACTCTGCGCTGTTCTTCGCTTAAAAGGTCGAAACCGAAGGCCCGGAGGTTCCTTCCCGAAAAGGGTTCGAGGTAGAGGATGGGGGCATAGGAGGCGCGATCGCCTTCAGGCCAGACCCGATAGGTCGGGAAGCCCTCGGCGCGCACCGCTTCCTCGTGGGCGGTCAACCCTCGGCGAGGAACGAGCTTGGCGTAGCCGAAGCCCTGGATTCCCGGGAACCATTCGTTCGAGCCCGTCGCCATGGCGTAGGCTTCCCACTGCGAGCGCGAGACGTCGTCCGACGCCTTCATGAAGCCGATGCCGCCGTGGAGCATCAGGATATCGGCGCGGACGCGATTTTCGATCCTCGTCGCCGTTTCATCGCAGATGGCAGTGAATACCCGTTCGTTCAGCCTGTCGGCCGCCGCCCTCGTGATGGAGCTGCCCACGACGGTGAACGCCAAGCCCAGGACGATGACGCAGCAGGCAAGGACCCTTCCCCTTCGAGGATCGATTGTGTCGATATGGTCGGGAGAGGCGGTCATGTCGTGCTTCCAAGACGCGCTTCGACGACTTCGAGGAAACGCCGAACGTCCAGGGGCTTGGTGAGATAATCGTCGAATCCCGCCGACATGCCTTTCTCGATTTCGGCGGGCATGGCGAGGGCGGTGACGGCTACGATTGGGATTGTCTTGCCCCAGTCCGTCGACCTGAGCCGCCTGAGCACTTCATAGCCGTCCAAATCGGGCATATTGAGGTCGAGAAGGATCAGGTCGGGCCGATGCGCCTCGGCCAGATCGAGACCCAGGGAGGAACTCTGGGCCGTCAGGAGGTAGATGTCTTCCCGCGTCGCGAGGATTTGGCTCACCAGCCGCAGGTTCGCCGGATTGTCTTCGAGATAAAGCACCGTCGAACAGGTTCCGGGTCGCGCCGCGGGCGAGGCGGTAGCCGTCCTGGGTTGCGGTAGGGCAGGCTCTTCGTCTTCTCTTCCCGTCGATCCGGCCAAGCTTAGTTCGATCCAGAAGGTCGAACCCGATCCCTCTTGGCTCTTCGCGCCGATCCGCCCTCCCATGAGTTCAATGAGGCGCTTGCTTATGTGGAGACCTATGCCCGAGCCTTCGATGTCGCTTCCGTCCCTTCCGAGACGGCTGAAGGGCGCGAATAGCTCAGCCATGCGGCCTTCGGGAATGCCGTAGCCGCTGTCGATAACCTCCAATCGCGCCCAGCCGCCGCTCTGAGAAAGGCGGATTCGCACCGAACCCCGGTCTCGGTTGTATTTGACGGCATTGGAGAGAAGGTTGACTATTGCCTGCTTGAGCCTGAGGCGGTCCGCAATGACAGTCGGGTCCGCGGCGATTTCCTTGGAAATCTCGATGGCGCGGCGTGACGCGAGGGGCGCGACGAGACTGACGGCCTCGTCGATCAGATCCCGATAGACGACAGGCTCGGGGCTGAGATCGACCTTGCCGGCTTCGATCTTGGAAAGGTCGAGAACCTCGTTGATGAGGTCGAGAAGATGGCGGCCGGCTTTCATGATTTCGTCGATGAAGTCGAGCTGCGACTCGCCGAGGCTCCTGTCGCGTTCGAGCAGTTGGCCGAAACCGAGAATGGCGTTCATGGGCGTCCTGAGCTCGTGGCTCATCGACGAGAGGAATTCGCTTTTGACCTTGTTGGCGCGGACCGCCTCCTCGCGCGAACGCATGGTCTCGATTTCGGCTAATTTGCGATCGGTGAGGTCTTGGACAATCCCGAGAAGGTGGACGGGTTTGCCCGATTCGTCTGTCGTGACATTGCCGCTTTCGAGAAGCCATCGCGAACGGCCGTCGGGCCAGATGACCCGGTGTTCTACCTTGAAACTGTTTCCGGTGACGAGGCACTCCGCGATGGCGTTGTCCACGAGATCCCTGTCGTCAGGGTGGATTGTGGCCATGAGGGAGGAGAAGCTCAGGTTGGCCACGCCGTGGGTCAGACCGAAGAGGGGACCGATTCTCTCCGAGCCCTGGATTTCGTCGCTTTGGATGTCCCAGTCCCAGGTACCGATGTTCGCGAGTTCCTGGCTGATCCTGAGGCGCCTTTCGTTCTCGAAGAGCTCGTTCCGAATCGCGACCAGGGCGGTGACGTCGTTCGATATGCCGACGAAGTGGCTCACCTCTCCCGTATCGTCGAGGACGGGCGAAATGTAGATTTCATTCCAGAAGGGCGTTCCATCCTTTCGGAAATTCCTGAGGAGGGCCTGGCTGGGCCGCTTGTCTCGCAGACCGGCGCGGATTTCATCGAGCCCCGGCTGGGTCGGTTCCCTGTCGTGGAGGAAGCGGGGATTCCTTCCGATGACTTCCTCGGAGGCATAGCCGGTGACCTTTCGAAAGGCGGCATTGGTATAGATGATGGGATAATCCGCAGCGCGGGCATCGACGATCACGATAAAGCCCAGCGTGCTGTCCATCGCCGCAGCCTGGAGCCTGAGCCGCTCCTCCATGAGCTTGCGTTCCGTGACGTCCTGCTTGAGGGCCAGATAATGGCCGATCCTGCCCCTGCTGTCCTTTACCGGGGAGATGATCGCCTCTTCCCAATACAGGACACCGTTTTTCTTTTTATTGTGGAATAGGCCCTTCCACGTGCCACCCGCGCGGATGGTTTCCCACATGACCTTGTAAACGGCCTTCGGCTGCTCGCCGCTGCTCACGATGCGGGGGTTCTGGCCTATTGCTTCTTCTTTGGTATAGCCGGTGCTGAGAACGAAGGCGGAGTTGACGTATTCAATGGAGCCGTCGAGATCGGTGATGACCGTGGTAATCGGGCTTTGCTCGACCGCCTGCGAGAGAGGGAGCGACGGGTTGAAGACCTCGTCGAATCTCGCCTTCTCGCTCATGTGCTCGCTCAATCGCTTCCCCTCGCTCTCTGCCTGATCGATTCTACTACGGTGGCGATTGCCTTTTCGAGAGTGCTTGTCGGGGCTTTATATTTCTCGACGGCCTGCGGCGTCAGGAACCTTTCCTCGAGGTCGGCAGCCGCAGCCCGGACGTCGGTCATTCCCAGACTTGCCGAGGCGCCTTTGAGGCCGTGAACGAGGCGTCTCGCCTCGCCGAAGTCGCCCCTAGCCAACAGCGGCGCGAGTTCCATCATGAAATCCGCGTAGGAGTCGACGAACATGTCGAGCATCTCCTCGAGGAATTTCCGATCGCCGCCGAGAAGCATGAGGGCGCGCTTCTCATCTATGCCGCCGGGACTGGACCCGGTGCTCGCAGGTGCCGCAGTCGCTGACGTATGCGTTTCCGGCGCGCCTGCGAACCTCGAGAGGATGACGCCGAGTCGTTCCATCTCGATGGGCTTCGTGAGCACCTCGTCCATTCCCGCGGCGATGAAGCGCTCGGCATCGCCTTTCATCGCGTGGGCGGTCAATGCGATGAAGGAGGTGGGCCGGTCGCTCTCCCTTCTTCCCCTGCCACGATCCGCGACCCTTGCCTCCCGGATCATGCGCATCGCCTCGATGCCGTCGATGCCGGGCAGGTTGATGTCCATGAATACGATGTCGAAGCGATTGCCGGTGGCAAGCCCCACGGCCTCCTCGCCCGAGGAGGCGAAAGTCGCGTTATGGCCGGCGACTTCGAGCATGGCCTTCATGAGTTTGCGGTTCACCGGATTGTCCTCGACCACGAGTATGCCGAGGGACTGCCTGGCTCCTTGCTGAACCGCCTCTTTCGGTTCGTAGAAGGGCATCGGCGCCCGGCGCTCGGGGCTCCTGCCGCCGAGGCGTACCGTGAAGCGGCTTCCCACGCCGGTCTCGCTTTCGAGTTTGATGCTGCCTCCGTGCAATTCTACGAGTCGCGAGGTGATGGCGAGGCCGAGTCCGGTGCCGAGATTGACGCCTTCGGCGTGGCGGACCTGTTCGAAGGGTTCGAAGATTCGTTGTCTGTCCTCCGGGGCGATGCCGATCCCTTCGTCCCAGACAGTGAGCAGCACATTCTCCCCTTCGCCCTGGGCAATGACGCCGATCCTCTTGCCCTCGGGCGTGAACTTCACGGCGTTCGACATCAGGTTGTAGAGTATTTGCCTTACCCTCACCTCGTCGGCCTCGAGGAGGCCGAGGTCGGGGGCGATGTCGAGATCGACGCGCAAGCCCTTCTTAGCCGCCCCCGGCTCCATCGTCTCGACGAGCTTGAGTATGGTCGAGCGGAGGTCGAAAGCCTTTTTTTCGATCTCGATCTTCCCGGCCTCGATCTTCGAAAGATCGAGGATATCGCCGATCATGCCGAGGAGGTGTTCGCCGCTCGTCCGTATGTCCTGTACATAGCCCTTCTGCAATTCGGTAAGCGGGCCCGACTCCTTCATCGCGAGGAGCTGGCCGAAACCGAGGATGGAATTGAGAGGCGTCCTCAGTTCGTGGCTCATGGAGGCGAGGAAGTCGCTCTTGGCCTGATTGGCGGCCTCTGCCGCGTTGCGCGCCGTGATGAGCTCACGCTCCATCCCGACCCGCTCCTCCATGTCGAGGATGAAGCCCTCGGCCTTCTTGAGCCTTCCCTGATCGTCCCGCACCACGGAGTAGGAGTTCATGACCCAGAGCGTCGAACCGTCCTTGCGGACGATGCGGTGCATTATCGGCATTTCCGATTTGCCGTCTTCGATGCGCCCGATATAGTCGAGGAGCTTGGCGCGATCGTCCTTATGGACGATTTCGAGCCAAAGCTTCCGGTTGGCCTGCATTTCTTCGCAACTATAACCAGTTATGGCTAAGCACTTCGGGCTGTCATAGCGGCTTACGACCTTGCCCTCGCGGAAGCTGACCGAATAGATGTATTCATTTATGTTGTTGACCAGGGACTTGAATCGGTCTTCGCTCTCGCTAAGCGCTCGAACGGCAGCCTTCCTTTCGGTGACGTTCATGGAGTATTCGACGATTTGAGCGAGTTCACCCACTTCGTCGAAGAGCGGATAGGCGTGGATCTCGATATCGAGGTCGTTCCCGTCGGCGCTTCGATGCCGGTGTTCGATGACGCAGGGTTCCTTCGTGCGCTTGATGGTTTCAAGGGGACATTCGTGGTCCCGTCCTTCGCAAGGACTGGACCGCCCGTGACTTACGGCGTAGCAGCTCGATCCCTCGAAGCCCTGCTCGGCGGCCGCGCGATTCCTGAGGCGTATCGAATGATCCTTCGCGTCGATGAGATAGAGAGGATCGGGAAGGGCGTCGACCACCGACGAGAATTGGAGATTGAGTAGTGCGAGTTCCTCGCGGCTGTGATTCGCCCATTGCGCTTCGGGCGCTTGCTTCCCCGAGTCGTCCTTCGCGTCGCCTTGCTTGCCTTCCATGCCTGTCCCTTCCCGTCTTCGGAAACCTTACGCTGCCTTTTTGCGATAGTAGACCGAACGGAGATAGCGACGGGCTTCAAAGCCGGGCGCAGTCGATAGAAGCGATTCGGTAGAACCGACGACGAGGGCGCCGTCGGCCTCGAGAACCCGTTCCATCCGGGCGAAAAGCAGGCGCTTGTCTTCCTCGGTGAAATAGATCGCGACATTGCGGCAAAACACGATATCGAAGCGTCCAAACGAGGAAAAATCGTCGAAAAGATTCCAGCGTTTGAAGGTAGCGAAGGCTCGGAGTTCGTCGCGCACGCGATACCCCCCGTTTTCGGCGACGAAGTGGCGCGCAAGCAGGTTGGCGGGCATGCCGCGCACGATGTCTCCCGGCTGGTAGAAGCCGCGACTCGCCTTGGCGATAGCCGAATCGGAAATATCGGTGGCGAGAAGGCGGATCGAATAGGGGCCGAAGTCGCCGAGTAGCTCCCTCAGCGAAATAAGTATCGAATAGACTTCCTGCCCTGTCGAGGCGGCGGCGCTCCAGATGCGGAGCGGAATCCGGCTGCCCGCGGGAAGGCTCTTCTTGCGGGCGTCGATGAGGTCGGGAAGGATCTTGAATTTCAGCATGTCGAAGGGAGCGCCGTCACGGAAGAAAGAGGTCTCCTGCGTGGTGATTCGGTCGATGACCTTGCGCCCCAGGGCCCCCGACGCATCCGCTTTGATACGGTAGAAAAGGTCGGAAAAGCCCTTGAGGTCGAGTTCGCGGACGAGGGAGTCGAGTCTCGTTTCGACGAGGTACGCCTTGGACTCGTCGAGGGCGATGCCGGTGAGATCTCGGATCAACTTCGCGTAGGCCGAATACTCTTCGGCACTGAGGGCGGCCATCGTCAGCCCAGCCTCGAGACGATCGCATCGGCGAGGCTTCCGAGAGGGAGGACCGCGTCGGCGAAGCCCATGGCCACGGTGGCGCCCGGCATTCCCCAGACCACCGAGCTTTCCTCGTCCTGGACGATGATCTCGCCGCCCGCACGTTTAATGTCGCCTGCGGCCTTCGCCCCGTCCTCCCCCATCCCCGTCATCACGATGGCCAAGGCCCGGCCGTAGTACTGTCGCGCAATCGAGCGGAACAGATAGTCGACGCTCGGCCTGCACTGGTTTTCCGGCGGGTCGTCGGTCACCCTGAGGACCTTCGTCATCGCGTCGGCGCCGAGGTCGACCCGCATCTGTCGGCCACCCGGCGCGATGTAGACGGTGCCTGCCTTGATGACTTCGCCGTTCTCCCCCTCCTTGCAGGGGAGCTTGCCTCTTAGCTCGAGGCTGCGGGCGAGGGAGGCGGTGAACAAGGGCGGCATGTGTTGGACGACGAGGACGGGAACGGGAAGATCGGCCGGCAAGGCCGGAATAAGTTCGAGAAGGGCGGCGGGGCCGCCGGTTGATATACCAATTACGACTATCTCGCGGGGCCCCCGGGGACCGCGGGGAATCGGGGATCCGGTTCCCGCACCGGCGTCGACCTTCGATTCGACCGGCATCGGCTCGGTCGGTTCGCCGGACTCCGGGGCGGCCGTCAGATTACCCCGCGCCGAACCCGGACGGCCTCCTCCGCCCAATATTTTCCGGATCTCCCCCCGTCGCACGAAGGCTTCGACCCGAGCCTTAAGCTCGAACTCGAACCTTTCGCGCGAGGCCGCGTCACCCTCCGGTTTGGCTATCGCGTCGAGGGCCCCGAGCTCGATAGCTCGCAAAGAGAGATCCGCGCCCTTAGTCGTCAGCGCCGAGACCATAAGGAAGGCCGAGGCGATGCCCGCGTTCCGCGCCGCCTCGAGGACCTCGATGCCGTTGAGCTCGGGCATTTCGACATCGAGGGTAACGAGGTCGGGCTTGAGCATGGCGATTCGAGAAAGGGCGATCTTGCCATTCGATGCCGTGCCGATAATACGCACGCCGGGCACGGCGGCGACGATGTCCGAAACGAGCTTCCGGTACAAGATGGTGTCGTCGACGACGAGGATGGAGATCATTCTGTCGCCCCGCTCCGTCCGCCGGTCGCGGCTTGTCCGAAGAGGTGGTCGGGTAAACCGAACTTCATATTTTGAAACGCTCCACGAGGCTCCGGAGCTGCTCTGAGAGCTTGGAAAGCTCCTCGGAGGAGAGGAGGACCTGGGCGCTCGAGCTCGAAATCTCGCCCGCGGATTGATTGACTTCGGAGACGTCCTGGGCCATGGAACTCACCGCCTGCGAGGCTTCGGCCACGTTGCGGTTGGCGTCTTCGACGCCCTTCGAGGCCTGGGCCACGTTGCTTGCGATGTCGCGGGTCACCGCAGACTGCTCCTCGATGGCCGCCGCGATACCCGACACGATTTCGTTCACTTCGCGGATGACGTTCGCGACCGAGGCGATGTCGCCCACGGCAAGGCCCGAGGAGTTCTGGATGCCCTCGATGCGGGCTTTGATGTCCTCGGTCGCAGCGGCCGTCTGGCGCGCGAGCTCCTTGATCTCGTTGGCGACGACGGCGAAGCCCTTGCCCGCCGCCCCGGCTCGCGCCGCCTCGATGGTGGCGTTGAGGGCGAGGAGGTTGGTCTGGGAGGAGATGGCGCTGATGGTTTCGGTGACCTTGCCGATCTCCCGCGCGGCCGTGCCGAGGGTGTTCATGGTGCCGGAGACGCGGGTGGCCGAATCGACGGCCTCGGCCGTGACCTTGCGCGCCCTTTCGGCGTTCGAGGCGATCTCGCCGATGGTGGCCGTCATTTCCTCCGAAGCGGTGGCGACAGTGGAAAGATTCATCGTAGTTTGTTCCATCGCCGCGGAGACCCCGCCCATGTTGGTGCTCGTCTGTTCGGCGGCGGCGGCGACCCCGTTGGCCCGCGAACTGGTCGACTCGGCGCCGGTCGTCATCTGCCTCGAGATGGAGGAAAGCTCGGTGGCGGCTGACGAAAGGGTCTGGACGCCCTCGTTGACCTTCCCGACCATCGAGCGAAGATTTCGGGAAGCCAGATTCAAGGAATCGGCGAGGATTCCCACTTCGTCCTTCCGCTTGATATCGATCTGTTGCGTGAGATCGCCTTCGGAGACGGCCTTGGCGAATAGGACGCCTTTGCCGAGGGGATTGGCGATCGATGTCGCCATCAGGAGCCCGAGGAGACCCGCCAACAAGACAGCGACGACGACCACGACGATCAGGACGTTCGTCAGGGACGAGGCGAGGGCGGTATTGTGATCCGAAGTCTCCTGCCCCAGTTCGATCTTTTGATTGACGAGCCATTGGAGGGCGTCCTTGGCCGCGACGGAATATGGCCGTGCCGGGCCTGTATGGATCGCATAGGCTTCGGACAGTTTTCCCTGGTTCGCGAGGGATAAGGTCGCATCGTCATAGGTGACGTATTTGCGCAGGTTTTCGATTGCGATCTGCCAATGCGCCTTGCCTTCCTGGGTGAGCAGCGTCGATTCAAAGATCTTCCCTGCCTTTTCGAAATCCGACAGCATGGATTCGATGGCGTTGCGTTTGTCGATTCGATCCTTGACCGTCGAGGAAAGGATGATGTCGCGACCCGCCGCCCTGATCTCTTCGTACAAGGTAATGAGCTCGGCGATCTGGCCGGTAGGTTTCGCGACGTGCTGGAAGAGGACGGTATCGGCATTGTTTATGGTCTTCATGCCGTAAATGCCAACAATACCGACGATTCCGGCCAAAATAGCCAGTACGAAGAAGGCCGAGATCAGTTTGGGTCGCGTTTTCATATTATCTATGAATGTCATGGCCTCTCCTTTTCTGAGGGATCCTCCGTTGTGCCCTGCCGATTGGCCGGCAGGAGGTCAGGTCGTCGCCAGGCTTCGCGCGGGATCGAGAACCGCGACGAGGATGTCGTCTCGGCGCACGACGCCGAGGAAGAGTTCGGGATCGCCGCCTCGGACATCGGCGCGCAGGGGCTGAATCTCTGAGAGCTCGGCCTCGATGACGTCCTTGAGAGCCGGCACGTAAACCGCCACCGCCTCGCCTCCCCCCTCCTCGATGACGAGGAGGCGGGGGTCGATTCCCTCGGTCCTCGGCAAGCCGAGCTTGGCTTCGAGGTCGATGACGGTGATGATGCGGCCGCGCAGATTCACCACCCCCATGACATAGGGCGAGGAGCCGTGGGCCTTCGTGATGACCGGCACCCTGATGACCTCGCCCACGGAACGGGCGTCGTAGGCGAGGAGGGCGTTGCCGGCGGCGAAGACGACGAGCATGACGCTCGCCTCGGCGACGCCGAGCGCTTCGCCCTTCGACTCGAGGCTCATAGCTTGAAACGCTCCACGAGGCTCCGGAGCTGCTCTGAGAGCTTGGAAAGCTCCTCGGAGGAGAGGAGGACCTGGGCGCTCGAGCTCGAAATCTCGCCCGCGGATTGATTGACTTCGGAGACGTCCTGGGCCATGGAACTCACCGCCTGCGAGGCTTCGGCCACGTTGCGGTTGGCGTCTTCGACGCCCTTCGAGGCCTGGGCCACGTTGCTTGCGATGTCGCGGGTCACCGCAGACTGCTCCTCGATGGCCGCCGCGATACCCGACACGATTTCGTTCACTTCGCGGATGACGTTCGCGACCGAGGCGATGTCGCCCACGGCAAGGCCCGAGGAGTTCTGGATGCCCTCGATGCGGGCTTTGATGTCCTCGGTCGCAGCGGCCGTCTGGCGCGCGAGCTCCTTGATCTCGTTGGCGACGACGGCGAAGCCCTTGCCCGCCGCCCCGGCTCGCGCCGCCTCGATGGTGGCGTTGAGGGCGAGGAGGTTGGTCTGGGAGGAGATGGCGCTGATGGTTTCGGTGACCTTGCCGATCTCCCGCGCGGCCGTGCCGAGGGTGTTCATGGTGCCGGAGACGCGGGTGGCCGAATCGACGGCCTCGGCCGTGACCTTGCGCGCCCTTTCGGCGTTCGAGGCGATCTCGCCGATGGTGGCCGTCATTTCCTCGGAGGCGGTGGCGACAGTGGAAAGGTTCATCGTGGTTTGTTCCATCGCCGCGGAGACCCCGCCCATGTTGGTGCTCGTCTGTTCGGCGGCGGCGGCGACCCCGTTGGCCCGCGAACTGGTCGACTCCGCGCCTGTCGTCATCTGCCTCGAGATGGAGGAAAGCTCGGTGGCGGCAGACGAAAGGGTCTGGACGCCGTCCCGCACCTTGCCGAACATGGAACGCAGCTTGGAGGAGGCCAGGTTGAGCGAATCGGTGAGAAGGCCCAATTCGTCCTTCCGCTTGATGTCGATTTGCAAGGTCAGGTCGCCTTCGGCCATGGCCTTCGCGAAGTCGACACCCTTGCCGAGGGGCTTCGCGATGGTGTTGGCGATGAAGATCCCGAGGAGGACCGAGAGAAACATCGCGATGACGATGATGACCGACATGATCTTGGTGAGGTCGGCCGCGATCTTCGTGTTGCTGTCGTTCATGGCCTTGCCGAGCGTGATCTTTTGGTTGGAGACCCACTCCATGTTGCTTTCGATGCCCGCCGCCAGGGGACCGGCTGGGCCGATCAAGACTGCATAGGCCTCGTCCTTCTTGCCGCCGTTGGCGAGGTCGGCGATCTGGTCCGCGTAGGCGATGTATTTAGGTAGGTCGGACATTACCTTCGCCCAATGGTCCTTCCCCTCCTGGGTGAGAAGGTCTTTCTGGAACTTCTCGGCGAGGCCTTGGAACGTCGTCCAGTCCTTGTCGACGCCAGCCCGCGCAGCGGCTCTCTGATTCGCGTTCGGAACGAGGATGATGTCGCGGATGCCGCGCCGGATCTTTCCATAGGTATTAGTAAGGTCGACGAGGAGGCCGGTGGGCGACGCGACATGCTCAAAAAGCGTGGTGTCGGCGTTGTTGATCACGCTCATCCCGAAGATGCCCACTCCGCCGACGATGCCCGCTATGACGGCGAGTATTACGAAGGATGCGATCAACTTGGGCTTCGTTTTCATGTTGTCGAGAAAGATCATGACTTCTCCTTGCCGACCGGTGCGGAACCGTTCGAACTCAGTAACGTGGTGACGCTCGCGAGGAGTTCGTCCCTGTCCAGTTTTACGAGATAGTCGTCGGCGCCGGCTTCGCGCATGCCGCGCTCGTCCGATTCAGAGGCAAGAGAGGTGAGGGCGACAATGGGAAGATCGGGGAATTCCTTGGCCAATTTGCCCGCCAGGCCACGTCCGTCAAGCCGGGGCATCTCTATGTCGGTGACCAGCAGCGCGGCCTCGCCGGCGAGGTCGCGAATGATTTCAAGGCCCTCGAGACCGTCGCGCGCCTCACGGACGCGGTAGCCGGCTTCGACGAGCATGTCCGTCACCATCTTTCGGAAAAAATCAGAATCCTCGGCGACGACGATGAGGGCCGCCTCGGGATCGGGCTCGATCGGGGCGAGATCGAGACCGTATGGAGACGAAGCCTTTTCCGCTCCCGCCGAGGGCTCGGCACTCGACACTGCGGAGGCCCTCGCCCGGGCTACCCTCTCCGCGGCCGAGAGCAGGCCGCCTCTCCTGCCGAGTTTCTCGAACCACTCGGGCTTGAGGGCGGCGAGGGCACCGACGGGATCGATCACCACCGTGGTGCGGCCTTGGATGATCGTCGTGCCCGACACGCCTTGCTTGCTGAGCGAAGTCTCGTCGAGGATGCCGTCGGCGGAGACCGAGTCGACGGGAGGCGTGGCGAGGAAACCGAAGCGCCTGCCGGCGGCCTGGATGAGGACGCAGGCCTCGGCGTCTTCGGCATCGAGGACCGTGAGTCCGGTGAAGGAAGCGATCGGGAAGACCGGCAAGGATGTTCCCTCGACGCGGAGAAAGAGGTCTCCGCCGATCCGGTCGAGATCGCCCTTCTTGATGCGAACGACCCGCTCCACCGCCTCGATGGGCATCGCACACTGCTCGGTCTTCCCGTTATGGAAGAGGAGCCAGCCCCGCGCCGCGTCGAAGCTCTCCTCGGCTTCCTCGACTATGGCCCTATCCTCTCCCGCCGTTGTCAGGCCCGCCTTGAGGGCCAGACCGGCCGGATCGAGGATGAGCGCGACCGTTCCGTCGCCGAGGATGGTCGCGCCCGAGTATTCCTTGAGCCCCTTCAAGTGGCGGCCGAGAGGCTTGACGACTATTTCGGTGGTGTCGAAGAGCCTGTCCACGATGACACCGTAGCGGAATCCCGAGGCGCGGACGACGATGATCCGGTAGTCGCTATCGGCGCGGTAACGGCGTTCCTCGCCGGACCTTTCCTGCCCCCGGCTCTTTTCGCCGAGGGCGACCCTGACCGCGTCCGAGGAAGCGGAGCGTCTGTCTTCGACCATTTCGCGACGGTCGGGCTTGGGTTCGCCCTCCTCGTCGTCGAGATAGACTCGAGGCATGCCGAGGGCGTCGGCGAGGCGCACCAGGGGCAGGACCTCGCCGCGCAGCACGAGCACCGGGCGGTCGCCCACGCGCTCGATGCGCCTCTGAATATCGCCGGCCCGGACGTGGAGGAGTTCGGCTGCGGCGGCTTGGGGAAGGGCGAAGCGTTCCTCTCCCGCGCCGGCGAGGAGGGCGGGAATCACCGAGAGGGTGAGGGGGAGGGAAATCCTCACCTTCGTACCCTTGCCCGGCGCGGAATCGATGTCGATGCGGCCGCCCAGCTTGTCCACGTTGGCCTTGACGACATCCATGCCGACGCCCCGTCCGGACAGATCCGAGACCTTTGCCGCGGTGGAGAGGCCGGGCAGGGTGATGAGGTAGAGCTTTTCTTTTCGGGACATCAGGGCGACGCGCTCCGGGCTCGCGAGACCCAAATTGACGGCCTTCGCCGCGATGGTGTCGGCGTCGATTCCCTTGCCGTCGTCCTCCACCTCGATGAGGACCTGCCCCGCCTCATGGGAGGCGGAGAGGGCGATGAAGCCGCGCTCGGGCTTGCCGGCCCCGAGCCTGACGGCTGGCAACTCGATTCCATGATCGCAGGAATTGCGCACGAGGTGGGTCAGGGGATCGGAGAGCGACTCGATGAGACTTCGGTCGAGTTCGGTGTCCCTGCCGGAAATGCGAAGGTCGATGTCCTTGCCCAGTTCCCGCGCGAGATCGCGCACCGTGCGTTGATAGCGGGCGAACAGATTGGCGGCCGGTTGCATCCGGGAGCGCATCACCGCGTCCTGGATGCCCGTCGTCACCGTGTTCATCCGCTGGAGGGCAGCGAGGAGGGCGCCGTGGTTATCCTTGCCGCTGACATCGGCAAGCTCGTTTCGCACGAGGACGAGCTCTCCCGAGAGATTCATGAGATCGTCGAGAACGCCGACCGATACGCGCACTGTCTCCGCATCGGAGGAACCTGTTGTGGTTGCCGGGACCGACGGTGTCCCGGCCTCGGGTGCCGCGGCGCGGGCGGGAGAGGTCGGCAAGGGAGGAGCCGTTGGCGAGGGGATCGGAGGGAGGGCGGGTGGCGCAGGAGGCGCCGCGGTCGTGACGGCCATCGTCGTCGCACTTGCATTCAGTTCGTCAGCCGCCTTCATCGCGGCCGCCGACGGCATGTCGATTATGGTGACTCCTCCGAGGGGAAGTTCGAGGAGATCGACGATCTCGCGAAGACTGAGCGAACTTGCGTAGAGGACGAAGTAGGGCACGTCGTCGCCCGGCGAGTCGCTGTCGAGGGTGCCGACCGATAGGATATCGATTGTGCTGTCGAGGATCTCTCCCTTCTCGACGAGGGCTTGGATGATGCCGAGGGGCGTCTTGCCGAGCCTGTGGACGTCATGGATGAGATCGAAGCGCAGGAGGAAGATCGCCTTGCCCTCGCCGAGGAGGGCGGCAATCCGCGAAGCCTCGGCCTCGAGCTTGCGGCTCGCTCCCGGCGCGCCGAAGCTGCGCATCGCGGGACGGTCGCTCGGCGCCGAGGCGAAACCCGAGGCGAGGCCGATGAGGCCGACGAGCTCGTCGGAGATGTCGGCGGTCTCGGAGTTATTGGGCGCGGCGATGAGTGCCGACAGGCGATCGAAGCCGCGGAGGAGCATGGTGACGATTTCCGGATTGGGAACCATCTTTCCCGAGCGGATGAGATCGAGGACGTTCTCGAGCTTGTGGGCGAGTTCCTTTATCACGTTGAAGTCGAAGAAGCCGGCGCCGCCCTTGATCGAATGGGCGGCCCGGAAAATTTTGTTGATGAGGGCGTCCTCGCGACCCGCCCCCTGGCGCTCCAGTTCGACAAGATCGCTCTCGATCGAGGCGAGGTGCTCCATCGATTCCTGGATGTAGGAGGCGACCAGCTCCTGATCGTAGTCGGTCATCGCGTCGTTACCCGAGCCGCATGTGACGATCGAGACGCATCATCTTGAAGAGACCGAGGAGGTCCTCGTTGGCGCCCACCACACGCATCGCCCTCCCCGCGGCCTCGAGGGAGTTGACCGTGGCGATGAGGATGCCGAGTCCCTTCGAATCGATCATCCTGACCTCGGTGAGATCGACGAGGAATTCGCCTGAACTCGCGCCTACCAGGCCGCGAAGTTCGTCCTTGGCCGCCTGCGTGTTGGCCGCCACGATGTCGCTGCTCGGTGCCCAGCGACCCTGCTCCTTGGTCTCATGCATATCCCCAGCCTCCCGGAGGACGAACTCCGCGATGAAGGTTCGTCCCCCGTTTTCGTAATAATACCGATCAGCATAGGCGGCGATTATCGAGAGTCCGTTGCCGGAACTTCCCGATTCGCGCGAGCGTTCGAGGGTGAGGGTGGCGTCGGGGTCGAAGCCGGGTCCCTCGTCCTCCACCCTGAGCGAAAGGACCTCCCCCTCGAGCCGGAACTCGACGCGCGCGACCTTGGCGGAGTCGCGGCAGCAGCCGTAGTCGATGGCGTTCTGGATCGCCTCTCTGGCGACGAGTTCCACGGCAAAATGGCGCTGTCGGCCGGGCAAGTCGGCGAGACGGTCCTTCAATGTGAGGAAGAGGCCGTTCACCTCCGCGTCCGTGCCGTGGATCGCCCTTTCGAGGAGGACTCGGCCGCTCATGCGTCCACCGCCATCACGAGGCGATCGTCGTCGCCGTAGTCGCCCGGAAAAAGGGATTTCTTCAGTTCGGAAAGGGCATCCTGCCTGGGCTCGGCGGCAAGGCGGAGGGCTTCGCTTTCGAGAGCCTCGAAGCCCTTATTCCAGCTTCTGCCCTCGGCGAAGTCCTCGAGGGCGCCGTCGGTGAAGAGCCAATAGCGGCTTCCCTCGACGATGGGAAAGCTGCCCGTCTGGAAATGTGGCTTTTCGAAGGCCCCAAGGACATCGCCTTCGGCGGAGAGGCGTCGGGTTTCACCTTCGGGAGAAACGGCAAGGGCGGGGAAGTGCCCAGCGCTGGCGAAGTAACCGGTCGAGGCGCGGCGATTCAGGATCAGATAAAAGGCCGTCACGTGCTGGCCTTCGCTCAGATTGCGTCGCAGGGCCCGATTCATCATGTAGAAGGTTTCGCTCGGCGTGTCGAGGAGGGAAGCGTTTTCCCTGAAGAGGACCTTGAGGATCGAGGCTTGGAAGGCCGACTGGATGCCGTGGCCGGCGATGTCCGCCACGAGGTAGCCGTAGATGCCGGGGCTGAGTTCGACGATGTCGTACTGGTCGCCTCCCGCCTCCTGGGCAGCCTCGAAAAGAACCGAGCAGCGCGCCTCGACGAGGGCTTCGGCATCGGTGAGAAAGGACTCTTGGGCCTGCCTCAGGGCGCTGAGGCGCTCGGCCTGGGCCGCCGCGAGAAGCCGACCCTGTCGAGCGAGCTTGAGGTGGATGCGGACCCGGGCGACGAGTTCCTCCGCGATGAAGGGTTTGGGGATGAAGTCGACGGCGCCTATCGAAAGTCCTTTGACCCTGCTTTCGACGTCATCGAGGCTCGTCACGAAGAGGATGGGTCTTTCGGCGAGCGAAGGGGAGGCGAGTAGGCGTTCGCAAAGTTCGAAGCCGTCGCCATCCGGGAGAAGCACATCGAGGAGGATGAGGTCGGGGATCGATTCGATCGCCATCGCGTAGCCTTCGGCGACCGTCGATGCGATGAGGGGCCTCAGGCCGTGCATTGCGAGGATACGAGCCACGCCCTTGGCCATCACGGCGGTATCTTCGACTATGAGGACGCTCGGTTGTTCGCGCTGAACGACCTCTTCCTTGCCCGCCACCATCGACCCCTTTCTAAGCGAAACAATTCCAAGTTCGTCATTCGTACGCTCTTTGTCAAATGGGTCAGGGCTCTTTCAATCCTTGTTTACCGCGAAAAAAGAAACCGTGTCCCGCACCGAGTTCGCCTGTCCCGTAAGCTCTTCCGCCATCGAGGCGAGCTCCTCGGAGGAAGCCGCGTTTTGTTGGATGACATTGTCGAGTTGGGCGAGGGCTTGGTTGATCTGCTCGATGCCCTGGGTTTGCTCCCTGCTCGAGCTCGCGATTTCCTGAACGAGTTCGGCCGTCTTCCTGATGTCGGGCACGATCGAGCCGATGAGCTGACCGGCGTGGTTGGCGGTGTCCATCGTCGAGGTCGACAGTCCGTTGATCTCGGAGGCGGCCTTCTGCGAGCGCTCGGCGAGTTTGCGCACCTCGCTCGCGACGACGGCGAAACCCTTGCCCGCCTCTCCGGCCCTAGCGGCCTCGATGGCGGCGTTGAGGGCCAGGAGATTGGTTTGCCTGGCGATTTCCTCGATGATCGAAATGCGTCGCGCGATCTCCCCCATCGCGGCGATGGCGTCGGAGACGGCCTTGCCGCCTTCCTCGGCGTCGCGAGCCGTCTTTTGGGCGATCCTCTCGGTGGTCAGCGCGTTGTCCGCCGTCTGCCTGATGTTGGAGCTCATCTCCTCCATGGAGGACGCAACTTCCTCGCCGGCCGATGCCTGTTCGGCCGTGCCTTGGGAGAGCGATTGCGCCGTGTCGTTCACCTGTTGCGAGCTCACGGCCACTTCCCCGCTCGAGGACTGGATCGAGACGACCACGCGGCCGATAGCCTCGCGCATCTCGGAGATTGCCCTGGCTGCCGCGCCGAGCTCGTCTCGGCGGGTTGCCACCTTCCGGAAGTCTTCGCCGGACAGGCCGACCGACGAGAAATCGCCTTCCGCGAAACGGACGTTGGCCTCGGTTATCCGGGCGACCGGGATCGCGATGCCTCTCGCCGTGAAGAAAATCACCATCGCGACGAGGACAAGGGCGATGACGCCGATGGCATAGAGGAGATAGGTGAGTCGATCCGCGGCTCCCGCTATTTCGTGAAGGGAGATAACGAGGACGAGGGACCAGGGCGTCTTGGATTGCCCGATATATACAGGGGAATAGAAAAGCCTCGACATCGCTCCGCCTACGATCGCCTTCTTGTCGAAGGTGAAGGTAGTGCCGGCCGCGATGTGAGAAAGGATGATTTTCTGGTCGGCTGAACTCACGTCGTCTCCCATGATCTTGCCGAGCATCGAAACCTTGGGATGGGCGACCCTCGCTCCGTTGTTCGCCGCGAGGACGGCATAGCCCGTCTTGAAAATTTTTATGTCGCCGACTGTTTTCTGAAATGAGGTGAGGGGGATGTCAAAACCGACGACGCCCTTGAAGGCTCCGTCGACGATGATCGGGATGCAGAGACTCGTTTCGAGTATCTCGTCTTCTTTTTTCCCCGTGTAGGAGAAGAAGTAAGGATCGAGGACGGTCTCCACCAAGTTTTGCTTAGGGAGTGTGTAGTAAGGGCCTTGATAGTCCGACTCCTGAATGGCCGTGCGCGTCGCCTCGTTGCCCGATTTCGCCCAGGCGAGGGCGAAGCCTCCGTTGGGGGCCGAAAGCGGAGAACCCTTGAACTGCCGAGCGTCGTCGCCGATGGCGCCGGGTTCCCAGATCGTCCACGAGGCGACGATGTCGGGATAGCGGTCGAGGGCGGAACGAAGCTCCGCGTCGAAGGCGCTGCGTCGCTGGGCGGCAGGTATGGCTTTGTATCCGGCGAAGGCGGCCGCAATGCCTCGCACCCCGCCGATGTCGAACTCCATGTCGGCTCGGATGGCCGCGGCCCAGCGGTCGGCGGCTTCCGCGGCATAATTGAGGGAGGTTTCCGAAACGGCTTGCCGAGCCGTCGTGGCGGACACCGCGATGACCGCCGCCAGGGGAAGGATGGCGGCCGCGCCTATCGTCAACAACATTCTGAAAAAAAGGCCGCTCGTCTTGTGCTTCCTCTTCATCCCGTTCCCCCCGATAGATGGCTTCGATCGCCCCGTCAGGCTCCTCGTTATTTGAATGAGTTAAAGCCTAGGCGCTCAGCGGCTCCCTGTCAAACAATCAAAGGGGGAAGGCTTGACGCGCCTCCGAGATCGTGCTAAATACCACTATTCAGCAAAGCACAATAGCTTGGCCGAAGGAGGAGACCAGATGTTCATCACCAGCGCAACCGTCGTCAGTGTCGCCCGGTCCTTCCCGGTCAAGGTCCGCAGGGATTGATCTAGGGGGCCTCCCCCTTCCCCCCGCGCGACCTTCTCCAACAGGGAGAGGGCGCGACACTTCCACCACGACAGCAATCTGACGAAGGTCGTCCGACGCCGTATCCGCGGCGAGGGGCGGTTTCGTACAGTCATTCCGCGATCGGCGTCTCCCGTCGATCGCGCGCGGTCGCCTTCGGGACACTCCTTTTGTGCCCGGCTCCGCGAGTGAAAAACAGAGGTTCTATAATGGCAACGCGGCCCAATTCCGCGCTCATCGATTCGACGAAGGGCTCGAGGCTGGCCTTCGTCGGGGTGATCGTCTCCGTCATCCTCGCCACTCTGGCGACCTTGACCGATCCCCTCATATTGCGCTTTACCCTCGATAACGTCCTTTCGGGGAAGGCCCCCGAGCTGCCGCCCCTCCTCGGACGAGCCCTCGACGGCATCGGCGGCGTTTCGACCGTCGCCCGCAATCTGTGGATTTGCGCCCTCCTCGTCATCATGGCCGCGACGGCCAACGCCGCCTTTTCCTTTTCGCGGGGAGCCCTGGCCTCGATCGCGGCCGAGGCGACGACCAAGCGATTGCGCGACAGGTTGGCCTCGCATCTCGATGCCCTCCCAATTGGTTATTTCGCCAGGATGGGGGCGGGCGACCTCGTCCAGCGCGCCACGAGCGATGTCGAGACCATCCGTCGTTTCCTCGCGACCCAAATCGTGGAGATAGGGCGGGCCTCCTCCCTCCTCGTTCTCACCGTCCTCGTGATGGCGGGCATCGACGGCTACATGACCCTCGTGTCCCTCCCCGTCGTGCCGGCGGTTTTCGCCTTTTCTTACTTCTTCATGAAGCGGATCGAGAAGGCCTTCCGGATCTCCGACGAGGCCGAGGCGGCCCTCACCCAGGTCGTGGAAGAGAACCTCCGGGGCATCAGGGTCGTGCGCGCCTTCAATAGAGGCGAGCATGAGAAGGCTCGCTTCGACCTCCGGAACGGCGACTACACCGAGGTGACGCGCAAGCTCATCGTCCTCTTCGGCTGGTATTGGGGCGTTTCCGTCCTTCTCTGCGCCGCCCAGGAGGTCGTGACCATCGCCGTCGGCGCGGGAAGAGTGGCCTCCGGGCAGCTCACAGCCGGTTCCTTTCTCGCCTTCGTCGCCTATGTCGGAAGGCTCCTCTGGCCGGTGCGCCAGATGGGTCGCACCCTCGCCGAGGCCGCGAAGGCCAAGGTCTCCCTCGGCCGCATCTCGGAGATACTCGACAGCGAGACCGAGGCCGCGAGCGACGCCAGAAGAGGATTGGGCGCGACCCCGAATCCTCCCCGGTCGCGTTGCGGGGCCAGGCTCGTCGTCGAGGGACTCTGCGTGGAATTCGAGGCGGGCAAGCCGATTTTGGAAGACATATCCTTCGCCCTCGAGCCGGGGGAGACCCTCGCCGTCCTCGGAAAGACAGGTTCGGGCAAGTCCACACTCGCCGCCGCCCTGGCCCGCCTCGTCGAAGCCTCTCGCGGAAGGATACTCATCGACGGGGTCGACATCCGAGAGCTCGACAGGCGCCACCTTCGCGAGCGCGTCGGCTTGGCCCTCCAGGAGCCCTGGCTCTTTTCCCGGAGCATGCGCGAGAACCTCGAGCTTGGTACCGGAGAGTTGGCCGACACAGAACTCGGGAGGGCGGCCAGGCTTTCGGCCCTCGGTTCCGTCGTCTCGTCCTTTCCCGAGGGCTGGGCCACGGCGATCGGAGAGGGCGGCGTCACCCTTTCCGGCGGGCAGCGTCAGCGACTCGCCCTCGCCCGGGTCCTCGCGAGGCGGCCCGACCTCCTCGTCCTCGACGATTCGCTGTCCGCCCTCGATACCGAGACGGACGCCATGGTGCGGGCCGCCCTCGACGAGGAGCGCGAGGATGGGATGGCTACGACGACCATCGTGATCGCGCACCGCGTCACCACCCTCCTCGGAGCGGACCGCGTCCTCGTCCTCGAGGGGGGGCGGGTGGCCGACATCGGGACTCACGAGGAACTCATGTCGCGGCCCGGCCTGTATCGGCGGGTCCGCGAACTCCAGGCTGCGAAGCCCCCGGCCGTGACGGCCGAGATCGCCGTGCTTTCGGAATAAATACAAGGAATTGGTTGAATATGGAAGAAATCGATACGCGACAAAAGATCAAATTCGGAACGTGGAGGGCGATGCTCCGTTTCGCCACCCCTTTCAAGCGGCACTTTCTCATCCTCGCGGCCATGATGGTGGGCGTGGCGGCCATCGACGCCGTCCAGCCTTTTCTCACCGGTTGGGCCGTCGACCGCATCGCCCTCGCCGGCAGGCTCGACCGCCTGCCGGCCTTCTCCGCCCTCTTCTTGGCCCTGATGGCCATACAGGCCGTCCTCGTGCGCCTTTTTCTCGGCGTCGGGGGGCGGATCGAAATGGGCATCAACTACGGCATTCGCAAGGCCGCCTTCGACAAGGTCCAGGAGCTTTCGTTTTCCTGGTACGACAAGACCAATGTCGGCTGGGTGACGGCCCGTCTCACGAGCGACATCGGACGCCTCGCCGACATCGTCGCCTGGGGCATCAACGATTTCGTATCAGGCCTCGCGATGATGCTCATTTCCGCGGGCCTGATGTTCGCGACGAATTGGCGACTGGCCCTCTGCGCCCTCTCGACCCTGCCCATCCTCGTCGTCGCCTCGCTCATTTTCGAGCGAGGGATACTCGAGCGCTCGCGAGAGGTCCGCGCACACAACTCCCAATTAACCGCCGCCTTTTCCGAGAACATCCGCGGCGTCGCCGCGGTGAAAAGCCTCGCGGCGGAGGAGCGTCAGGGAAGGGCCTTCAAGCGCCTTTCGGAATCGATGCGCCGCGTCTCCGTGCGGCAGGAGATGCTCTCCGCCCTCTACATTCCCCTCGTCATTCTCCTCGGCTATATCGGAACGGGGGCGGCGCTGTGGCAGGGCAGCGTGGAGGTCCTTGGAGGAGTCACCAGCCTCGGCGTCCTCACCGCCTTCTTTTTTAGCGCCACACGTTTCTTCGACCCGGCTACCGACGTGGCCCGCGTCATCGCCGACCTCCAATACGCCCAGGCCGCCGCCGAGCGCGTCATCGGCCTCATCGAGACCGAGCCCGCGATCAAGGACGGCCCCGCCGCCCTCGAGTTCTCCCGTCGCATGGCGGAAACGGGGCGCAAGCCTCGCCTGGAAGGCAGGGTCAGCTTCGAAAATGTCTCCTTCACCTACGACGGCAAGCGCGAGGTCCTGAGCGATTTCAACCTCGAGGTCCCGCCTGGCACGACCGTGGCCCTCGTGGGCGAGACGGGTTCGGGCAAAAGCACCATCGTCAACCTCGCCTGCCGCTTCTACGAGCCTACGGGGGGCCGCATCCTCATCGACGGTATCGACCAGCGCGAACTACCCCTGGCCCTGGTTCACGGCAGCCTCGGCTATGTTCTCCAGAGCCCACTCCTCTTCTCGGGGACAGTCGCCTCGAACATCCGCTACGGGCGGCTCGAAGCCAGCGACGCCGAGGTCGAGGCGGCCGCCCGTGACGCGGGAGCCCACGAGTTCATCACGGCTCTCGAAAAGGGCTACGAGGCCCAGGTAGGGGAGGGCGGGGTTCTACTTTCGACGGGACAGAAGCAACTCGTCTCGCTGGCGCGGGCCCTCATCGCCGACCCGGCCATCCTCGTCCTCGACGAGGCCACATCCTCGGTGGACACCGAGACCGAACGCCTCGTACAGGAGGCCATCGCGCGGGTCCTGCGAGGTCGGACGAGCTTCGTCATCGCCCATCGCCTCTCGACCATAGCGGACGCGGACATCATCCTCGTCCTCCGCGAGGGCCGGGTCGTCGAGCGGGGAAGCCATTCCGAACTCATGGCCAATGGGGGCTATTACCGCGAGCTCGTCGAGGCCCAATTCCGCCACGACAGGGAACGCCAACTGTTCGGCCACGCGGACGGCGACGAGGTCGAGGAGGAAGCGGAGTCGGCTTGAACTCCCGAGTCGACTCAGCCCGGGCTAGAGTTGCGTCCCGGCCTCTTCGACGGTGACGAGAAGCACGGCACGGGCCCAGGGGAAGCTCTTCTTCGCACGTTCGAAGTCTTCGCCCGTCGACTGCACGCGGCCCCGGCCCCTGACCTTGCAGCCCTGGCCGGGGCCGTGGCTTCCTTGGACCTGCCGCGTGGCGAAGAGGAGCTCGATCGCCTCGCTCGAGAGGAGGTTCCTTTCGGTTTCGCCCATTCCTCCCACGGGGATCAGGAGCCTGTCATCCTCCAGATCGCTGAGGGCCCGGACATAGTCCCCCCAGGTCGCGGAGAGATGGGTGCCCGCCTTCCCGGCCGTGCCGATCGCGACCCACTCTGCCTTGTCCACCACCGATTTGCATACGCCTTCGATCTTCGCCATGTTCGACTCCTCTGAGATCCTGTGATATTACGTCCTAATTGGATGGTTTCGGAAATTATGGATAAAGGCGATACTACAAGGCGATAATATAGGTTAAAAAAATGACTTTCACTAGGCTTCTTGAGCCGCCGTCGACTCCGGGAATCGCGGGCCTGCATTGAGCCCGGATCTTCACCTTTCGGTCCCGCTGATTCGCGTCGAAAACCACTGCGCGGTCTTTTCCCGATCCTCCCGCGGAACCTTTTTCTTGACCTGGCGCGATAGTCCCTCGAGGTTGTATTTCTCGAGGACAGCCCTCACCCCGGTCTCGGCTTCGAGCATGACCTTGTGGATTTCGCAGGGGTCGATGGCGCTCCAGTCAGGTCTTTTCGCGGCCGCGCGATAGAGCGCCCCGCTTCCGCGGATTTCCCTGCACTCGAAGAGCCGAGGTTCCCCCTCTATCGCGACGACGACATCCCAAAAGCTGATGCTCTCGGGGGATCGCGCGAGCTCGTAGCCTCCCTTGGAGCCGATCGACGAGGTCACGAGGCCGGGCTTTTTCAATTGGGTGTAGATCTTCGCGAGGTAACTTTCCGAGATGCCCTGATACTCCGCAATGTTCGCGATGGTGAGGGCGCCGCCGGGGGGGAGATCGATCAGGAACAGAGAAGGAGTTCCCAGTAGCCCACGTCGACCCTTTTCCCGAATTTTATGCCCACCTCGACGAGCTGGCCCACCTTCGAAAAGCCGAAGGCTTCGTGAAGGCGGACGCTCGCCTCGTTAGGCAGGGCTATGCCTCCCAAGGCTGCATGAAGGTCAAGGGAGCGCAGGGCCGGAATGAGTTCGGCGTAGAGCGCCCTTCCGATGCCCTTGCCTCGGGCCGATCGATCGACATAGACGGAGGTCTCGACGGTCTGGCGATAGGCGGAGCGCGACTTCCAGGCGCTCGCGTAGGCGTAGCCGATGACCCGACCCTCGTTTTCCACGACGAGCCAGGGATAGGTCGATGTGATGTCGGCAATGCGCCTCTCCATCTCCTCTACCCCGACGGGCTCCTCTTCGAAGCTGATCGTCGTCGTTTCGACATATTGGTTATAGATCCCGCAAATATCCCGCGCGTCGGCGCGGCAGGCGGGCCTGGTCATCTGGTTCGGCATCTCGCAATTAAATGCATATCGGGAATGCTGATGCAAGGGAGGGGAGACCTTGCCTCGTCCTTACGAGCCAAATTCGGCCCCGGCCTTGGCCCGGGCTGCGATCGACCGAGGACGGCCCTCGTCTTGGCCAGCATCGTCATCGTTCAGCATTTCGCGCCGGATGCGCCTGAATTGCCCCTCGATCGTCATGAAGGCCGTGACAATGTCGGGCTCGAAATGAGTGTCGCTGCCTTCCTGGATCATCCGGCAAGTGCTCTGGTGATCGAAGGCCGGACGATAGCAGCGACTCGAGGTGAGGGCGTCGTAAAAATCGGCCAGGGCGACGATGCGGGCGGAAAGGGGGATGTCCTGCGCCGCGAGGCGGTCGGGATACCCGCTGCCGTCCCACTTCTCCTGATGCGACCTCGCCACCTCGACACCCATGCGGAGAAACTGATTGTCGGGAAAGCGCTTTTGCACCGTGGAAAGGGTGTTGGCGCCGAGGACGCAATGCTTCCGCATGACGGCCGATTCCTCGGGGGTCAGGGGCCCCGGTTTCAGGAGTATGGCGTCGGGAGTGCCTACCTTGCCGATATCATGGAGGGAGGCGGATTGGAATAGATAGTCGATGTAGGAGTCGGTGAGCGCCGAGGCATGAATGCGCATATCGCGCATTCTGAAGGCCAAGGCCTTCGTGAAGGTCTGAACCCTTTCGATATGCTTACCAGTGTCGTCGTCTCGAACCTCCGCCAGCTTGGCGAGGGCGAAGATCATAGCCATCTGCGAGGCCGTGACCTGTTGGACTTGCTCGGCGACCAGCTCCTCGAGTCTTTCGTTGTTCGAAACCAGTTCGGTGTTGAGCCGCCTGAGTTGTAGATGGGTCCTGATGCGGGCGAGGACCTCGAGTTCCTGGAAGGGCTTGCCGATGTAGTCGACGCCGCCGACGCGGAAGGCTTCGACCTTGTCGTCGATTTCCTGGAGTCCGCTCAGGAAGATGATGGGGATGTCTTTCAGCCGCTCGTCCTTCTTGAACCATCGACAGACTTCCAGCCCGGACATCTCCGGCATGCCGATATCCATGAGCACGAGATCGGGGGGGTCGGCCAGGGCCGCCTCGATGGCGAGCTTGCCGCTCGTGACGGGCCGCGGGACGAGGCCGTTGCGACCGAGGATGGTGGCGAGGAGACGGAGGTTCTCGGTTATGTCGTCGACGATGAGCACGCTCTCTTTGTCCCTGTTTTCCATTTTCGACTCCTCGAGTTTATCGATCCAGGAAGTCTCTCATGCCTTGAAAATCGAAGGAGGTTGCCATGCGCAACAATTCCTTCGCCTCCTCCGGTCTGGTCTCGCGAATGGTTTCGACGAGGTCGACGATCTCGTCGAGTCGCGCCGCGACGATGGCCGCGCGGAGCCGGGTCAGAAACCCCGCGGGCAGGTTCTCGATCGCCTCCCTGTCAAATGCGAGCCGCCTCGTTTCATCCCCGGAATCTCGGTCCGGCCCCAGGGGGATGGCGCGATGATCATCGGAAGCGGCAAGAACCTCCCCAACTTTCTGCAGCAAGGCCTCCGCGGTGAAAGGCTTGCCGATGAAGTTGGTGCCGACTTCGAGCACGCCGTGGTGGACGATAGCGTCGTCCGTGTACCCTGACATGTAGATGACCTTGATCGAGGGCCTGGTCCTTTGAAGTTCGTTCGCGAGAAGCCTTCCGCTCATGCGCGGCATGACCACGTCGGTGAGGAGGAGACTGATTTTCCCGGCGTCCCTGGCGCAGATCTCGAGGGCTTCCTCACCGTTTGCCGCGGTCAGCACGGTGTAGCCCGCGCCGGCAAGAGTCCTTTGAGCGGCCTTGCGCAGGGCTTCTTCGTCCTCCGCAACGAGGATGATTCCCGTCCCGGAGCTTGGCCCCGAGGTACCCACCGCCGTGCTTGCGGGCGCAGGGTTGGGGCCCGCCGCGGAAAAATCCCGCGGGAAGTAGATTTTGAAGGTCGTGCCATGGCCCAACTCGCTGTAGACCCAGATGCTTCCGCCGCTCTGCTTGACGATTCCGTAGACGGTGGAAAGTCCCAGGCCGGTTCCCTTGCCTCTTTCCTTGGTGGTGAAGAAGGGTTCGAAGATCCTGGCCTTGGTTTGCTCGTCCATGCCGCTGCCGGAGTCCGATACCGCGAGCATGACATAGGGGCCCGCTTCCATTCCCTCGTGAAGCGCCGCGCGATCGCCGTCGACTTCGACGTTGGCTGTCTCAATTGTTAACTTTCCTCCCTCGGGCATCGCGTCGCGGGCGTTGACCACGAGGTTCATCAGGACCTGTTCGATCTGCCCGGGGTCGGCGCGCGCCAGACCGAGGTTGGGGGCCAGAATCTGCAGTAGATCGATGTCCTCGCCGAGAATCCGCCTGAGCATCTTCTCCACCCCCATCGCCACCTGATTGAGGTCGAGGGCAACGGGCTGGAGAACCTGCTTGCGGCTGAAGGCGAGGAGCTGGCGCGTAAGGCCGGCCGCGCGCTCAGCCGCCTTTTTCACTTCCAGCATATCTTCCCTCTTGGGATCGTCGTCGGCCATCGCCTTGAGAACGAATCCCGTATTGCTCAGGATGACGGAGAGAATGTTGTTGAAATCATGGGCCACGCCTCCCGCGAGGCTACCGATCGCCTCCATTTTCTGCGAGCCTCGGAGCTGGGCCTCGAGGTCGCTCCGTACCTGTTCGGCCTGTTTGCGGGCCGTGATGTCCCTGAAGAACCACACCCGGCCGAAGGTCTTGCGTTCCGAATCGAGGAGGGGAGCCGAGTAGCGTTCGAAGACGGCTCCGCTCTTCAGGACGATCTCGTCCTGGCTCGTGGCTCCGAAGTCGGCGTTTATCTGGGCGATTCTCGCCTGGAAATCCACCGGGTTTTGGATCTTGTCGATGATCGATAGGATCGTGCGCTCGTCGTCTCTCAAGGCTATGACCTCGGGGGATACGCCCCACATGTCCACGAAATGCTGGTTGTGCGAAATGATCCTGCCCTCGACATCCACGACGAGAATGCCGTCGATGCTGGCCTCCTGTTGGGTAGAGAGGATGAGATTGCGGAAACGCAATTCCGATTCCGCCTGCTTGCGGAGGAGGGCGATGCCGATGCTGGCGCCTAGCCCCTCGAGAAACGCGATCTCCTCGACGGAGAAGCGGTCGCGCCGTCGATCGTTGAGCTGGAGCAAGCCGGTGATCTCGCCCCCGGATCTCAGCGGGACGAGGGCGACAGACTCGTATCCCTCTCTGCCGCAGCTGTTCCGCATGCTATCCGGTTGGTCGACCTCGGCGATCGAGGGGGGAAGATCGCTGATGGAGTTGCACCAGAAACTCCCGCCGGAGGTAAAGAACGGCAGCTTCGAGTCCGTCCTGTCGCGAAGGATACTTCCGCAGACGCATTGAAGCCGCGAAAGTCCCTTGTCGTCGCGGAGGATGTTTCCCGCCTCGTCCCGAGCGCAGAGCAGGCATTCCTCCCGCACGAATCGCTCCGGGAAACCTATGGTTTCATAGTAGGGGAAGTCATCCCCGTCCCGCATCCGGAGGCCGACGGCCTGGATGTCCAGATTCTCCTGGATCAGGCGGAGAAGGTCGCGGACCGGATTCAGGCCGGCGCCGACCTTGTTCAGCGCCTCGAGCACGTCGCGAACGAGCCGGTCGCGGTTTTCGGCTTTGATCCTCTCGGTAATGTTCCGGATGTTGCATTGGATGACATCGTGTCCGTCGATTTGATAGGTATTGCTAATGAATTCTACATCGATCTTGCCGCCGCTCGAAGTTTTAAGGGGAAGGTTCTCGTAACGGATGTACCCCCTTTGCTTCAATTCCTCGTAGGAAGCTTGAGATGTTTTCATGTCCTCGAAGGCGCCAATTTCCCAAAGATATCTGCCGAGGAGTTCAGTCTTTGAAAAGCCTGTCAATTCGATCAGGTAGGGATTGACATCGACAATCTTCCCGGACTCGGCGTCGAGTATGAGGATCCCGTCCTTGGCCGCCTCGAAAAGATGGCGATATCTTATTTCGGAAGCCTCTCTGGCTCGTTCCGCCAGCCTGCGGGCGGTGATGTCGCGGCCGACACCTAGAAAAGCTTTCGGGCTCCCGTCAGCGTTCCTCAGTAGACTGATGACGTTATCTGTCCATATGGTCGAGCCATCCTTTTTGCATGCTTCCAGCTCAATTTCCAAGGAGATATTGGCGCCAGGGTCCGCGAGCAGCACCTGTGTGATCTTGCTAATATTTTCATTAACAAGCGCCAGCGATGGGCTTGTGAGACTCTGTTCTGGCAACAAGGCCATGAACTCTTTCTCGCTATATCCGCGGACCTTTTCCATCGAAGGCGATGCCCATATAGGATGCATGTCGAGATCCATGAGCCAGAGCATGTCCTGTACATTGTCGGTGACGAGACGGAGCTTTTGCTCGCTCATCCGCAGGGCCGCCTCGCCCCGCTTTTGGTCCTCCAGCATGCTGAGCATGGCCCGCCGCGACCTTTCGGCATGGTCCAGATTCTTGCGGAGCTCCTCTTCCAACTTGTGTCGCTCCGTCATCTCCCTCTGGAGCTCCGTCACGGAGCGCTGCAGGCTCGCGGTCCTTTCCTCGAGCTGGGTTTTCGCGCTCACCAGGGCCAGGTGGGTGCTTATACGGGTCAGGAGCTCCTTGGCGGGGAAGGGCTTGGTAATATAATCGGCGGCGCCTACTTGCAGACTCGTCGTCCATTCCTTTTGTTCGCTGAACTCGCTGATCACGATTATGGGAACGTTCTTGGTCTTTTCGTGCGCCTTGAAATTCCTGCACGCTTCCATCCCCTCAGCGTCGATCATGTGGACGGCTACGAGAATCAGGTCCGGAGCCTCCTCGGCCGCCGCGGCCAGGGCCCGATCGCAGGTGTCGACAAGGCGCACAGCGTAGCCGGCTCCCGTCAAGATGTTTTCTACATATGCCTGGGATTCGGCGCCGTCATCGATGGCCATGATCGTGGTCTTTTGCTGCATGGACTCATCCTTCGATCGCTTGGGAGGCGGCGCGTTGCGTTTCATGGCTCCCCCCCTCCCGCCTCGAAGGGCGCGGCATCCATCCTTTGACTCGGATAGCGTTCGGACTCGCCCTTCTGCCGGCATAGCTCGTTTATCTCGCGCTTGAGTTCCTGGACACGGTCTTCGCGATCCAGCATGACGTCTTGCCAGCGCTGGAGTTCTGCCAATTGCTCCTTTATGTTCTCCTCGGCCTTTTTGCGTTCGGTGACATCGCGAAGGGTCACGGAGGCCGAGAAAATGGATCCGTTGTCGGCTCGGCAGGGCGCCAATTGGGCCTCGAAATGCATCGCTTCCGGGCCAGGCATGCCCCACATCAGTTCAATACTCGGTTGCTCGCCCTCGAAGCATCGATCCACGGAGGGTTTGATCTCCGCCAGGAATTCCGGACCCAAAATTTCCTTCAAGCTTCGTCCTATTATCGCGTCCCGGTCGAAGCGCACGAGCCGCACATAGGCGGGGTTCACCTCTTCGTATTTCTCGTCGAGATCGATGAGGGCCATGGCGTCATGGTGGTTTTCCACGATTTGAGCGTAGGCCGCGTTTCGCCGCTCGATCCCGATGAGATGGAGGGCGAGCCCGAGGTCTTCCGCAACCTCGAGGAGGAAGGAGCCTTCTTCCTCGTCGATGAGCTCTTTCGGGCTGGGCCAGATTTCAAGCGAGCCGAAATCCTTGTCACCGTATCGGATGGGGAGAATGTAGGGTTCCCGCACCCCGGTTTCGCCTTGCCCTGCCTGGGCGCTGATCGCCGGCCGCCCCAAAAGGCCCGCCAAAATGATTCTGACCGAACCATAGCCGCGCTTATCAACAAGGATCGCGCAGGCTCGTTCGACAAGACGGGCGGAATCCTTCTCCCGCACGATGAGCTGATTGAGGCTTCGTATCGCGTGGAGGGTCAAATTGAGCTTGTGCTCACGCTCCTGGGCCTGCCTTCGTTCGCTGACCTCCGTCGCCAGGGCCGCCGTGCGCTCCGCGATTCGCGTTTCAAGCCCTTCGTTCAAGTTCCTGAGCTCGTCACGGGCGTGGATAAGCTGCGTGTTGCGGTCGACGGCGTTCTCGTATGTCGAGAGAAGGAGGTCGAGGATTTGCAGACGGTCGGCGGTGATGAAAAAGCGCTGGCCGGAGAAAAAGATGCTGATGCCCATCTCGCTGGGAGAAGCCTTGCGTATTTCCTGATTCGTCAGGACGGTCTGGATGCGCGCCAGCAAGGCCAGATCGTCGTAAGGTTTGCAGATGAAGTTGTTGGCTCCCGATTCGAGGCCCTGGATCACGTCCCGTGGATCGGCGAGGGAGGTGAGGAGGATGACGGGCAGATCCTTTACCGACGCGTCGGAACGGAGGGCCCTGCAGAAGGCGTAACCGTCCATCCTTGGCATTACGATATCCGAAATCACCAGATCGATCGCTCTCGACTTAATGGCGACAAGCCCCTCCTCGCCATTCGTCGCGACTATGACCGCATAGCCCGATTCTTCGAGAAGGAAACGCAGGGCCTCGAGTTGTGTGGGGCTGTCCTCGATGGCGAGGATCGTAACAATCTTATCTCCACCTCTCTGTTTAGGCATCTTTCATTTCTCCTTTGCCAACGGTGCAACCGAGGGTCGAGGAAAGGAACTCGGCGATCTGCATTGGTGAAAGCACGAATTGGGCGGCGCCGAGCTTGATCGCCTCGGCCGGCATGCCGAACACCGTGCAGCTCTCCTCGTCCTGCGCGAGGGTGAGGCCGCCGCGGTCGGACATCAGCTTTAGCTCCTCGGCGCCGTCCCGACCCATGCCGGTGAGGAGAACGCCTATGGCCCGAGAGCCGAATCGTTCGGCCACCGAGCGGAAGAGCAGCGAGACCGAGGGACGGTTGCCGTTAAAGGGCGGATCGGGAGTGGTTCGCAACACACCTCCCAAGCCCACGCGCAGCTGCAAATCGTCGGGGGCCACGTAAACGTGGCCGCGGAGCGGGTTTTCCCCCTCGACGGCGACCTGGACCTTCAAGGGCGAAGTGGCGCCGAGCCACTCGACGAAGCCGGCCGTAAAACCGGCGGCGATATGCTGGACCACGAGAATTGGCACGGGGAAGGAGGAAGGCAGGTTGGAGAGAAGCTCCATGAGGGCCGGCGGTCCCCCGGTGGAGGCACCAATGGCGACGATGGCGGCGTCTTGGCCCCGACCATTCGCCGGCTTCGGGAGAGGCGATCGTTTCGCGATCGGCAAGCCGTGGTTCCAGCGCTTTACCAGCTTGACTTCGGACATTGCTTTGAGGGTCCTGATGATTGCATCCGCTTCGGCCTCTGCCCCGGGATCATCGAGTCCGCTTGGTTTTTTCAATATGGCGAGGGCTCCGGCCTCCAAGGCGCGCATCGCCGTGCCGATCTGACCGTAGCTCAGGCTCGCCGTGCATACGACGATGGGAATGGGGGCCGAGGACATGATGCGGCGGGTCGTCTCGAAACCATCGATCCCCGGCAGGTGGATATCCATGAGGATCACGTCGGGAAGGAGGGCTGCGGCGCTGACCAGGGCTTCTTCTCCGCTCGCGGCGCTGCCGCAGACACGGATTTCCGGGTCCGCATCGAGGAGGTAGATCAGATAGTCCCTGATGACCCTCGAGTCTTCCACGAGAAGCACGTTGATCATCGCATTTCCCCCGGTATTCCATTCACAGCAGGCCCCGTAGAATTTCGAGGAGGTTTCCCTGGTCGAAATCGCTCTTGACGATATAGGCATTGGCTCCGACTTCGATGCCGTACTCGCGGTCCCTCGGAGAGCCGAGGGCGGTGACGAGGACGACCGGAAGTTCGCCGAGCCTCATGTCCGCGCGGATCGCGGCCGTGAGTTCGAAGCCGTTCATCCGCGGCATGTCCACGTCCGAGACGAGGAGATCGAAGGGCTCCGATTTGAGCCTGGTAAGCGCGTCGACGCCATCGATTGCGGCCACCACCTCGTAGCCGGCGCCTTCGAGAATGTTCTTGACCAGGGTACGCGCGGTGATGGAGTCCTCCGCGACGAGGATGCGCGGCTGTCGCTCGCCGCCTTCGCCTCGCTCGACCATGGTCGGAATCGCACGACTGGCAGAGCTCGAGGATTCCACGAGATCCGCGACGTCGAGTATCGGGATGACGGTCCCGCCGTCGGAAATGACCGCGCCGGCGATGTTGCGGACACGGGGGAGCTGGGGCCCCAGGCTCTTGACCATCACCTCCTCCTCGCCGAGAACCGCATCGACGAGGAAGGCGACGTGGCGCTCGCCGGCCCGCAGCACGAGGGCGGGGCGAAGCTCGTCGCTCCTGCCTTCGCCCGGCCCTTCGAGCCCCAGGACATCGCGGAGGCTCGCGAAGGAGAGGGCCCGACCTTCCCACGAGATGGCGCGTCGGCCCTCGACCGTCCCGATATCGTCCGGGCCGACGCGGATCGCGCGCATGACATTGATCGTCGGTATTACGAAGGATCGGCCGGCGACATCGACCATCACGCCGCGGAAGGTCGCCAGGGAAAGAGGCACGATCAGGCGAAAGCTCGTGCCCTGACCGAGCTTCGTGGTCACCGAAATAGCCCCGCCGAGCTTTTCGATCCTTTCGCGAACGATGGCCAGGCCAAGCCCCCTGCCGGAGAGGTCGGTGATGATGGGGCTCGTCGACAAACCGGAAGCGAAAATGAATTCGAGCGCCTCGGCCTCGGCCTCGCCCAAGGCCGGAGCTCCGTCAGTCTCGATGAGCCCCAGCCGGGCGGCGACCTGCCTGACCATGGCCACATCGATGCCGGAGCCGTCGTCGGACAGGCTGAACTCGATTCTGTTGCCCTCGATCGCCTTGACCGCGACGGTGACGGTGCCCCGCCTGGGCTTGCCGGCCTTGATCCTCTCTTCCGGCTTTTCGAAGCCATGGTCGACGCAATTACGCAGAAGGTGGACGAGGGGATCCTTGAGTTCGTCGAGGACACGTCGATCGATTTCGATATCCTCTCCGCGCAGCGTGAGATCCGCCTCCTTTCCCTGATCCCGCGACAGGTCACGCAAGACCAGGTGCAGACCCTTCAACAGGTGCGAACAGGGCAGGAGAAGGAGGTCTCTCGTGTTTTCAAGGAGCCTGTCGGCGGTGGAGGCGAGGGAGAGCGAGTCCTGGTTCGCCGCAGCGGCGAGCTTTCGGAGCGAATATTCGAGGGCCTTGGCATGCAAGGTCTCGGATTCGAGCAGATCGTAGACGGACCTTTCCTTGGGATGATCGCGGCCTCGACGCGCGGCCTTCAGCGCCGGCCGCCTATTCCATTCGGCGAGGCTTCGGGCCATGCTGCGAATTTCCGTGGCCCGCCCGCGGGCGGCGATTTTGGCGCCCATGAGCTCCTCGGTTTCGAGAAGTACCGCGCCGAGCTTCTGCGTCGAAATCCGAACGGTTTCGGAGGCGACGCTCGCGGCGACGATTGGTCGTGGAGCGGGGGATTGGGGGGCGACGCAAGGCGACTCGCGGCCCTTGCCGATGCTATGCGAGAGGATGAGTCCGAGGGAGGCGCGCGCATCCTCTTCCTCTTTCAAGTTCGCGGGTGACTGAGGGGACAAGGCGCCTTCGCACATGGTCTTCAGGACGCCGAAGGCAGGGCGGATGAGGTCGAGAACTGGCTCGGAGGCCTCGATATCTCCGTGCTTGATCGCGGAAAAGATGCTTTCCAAATCCTGACACAGGGCTTCGATATTCCTGTAATTCACCGATCGCGCGGCGCCTTTGAGAGAATGAATTTCGCGATAGACCTTCTCTATCACCGAGGCGCGCTCAACCGCCGCCCCCCCCTCGAGCTCCATCAATCCTGTCGTGACGACTTCGAGGTGTTCTTCGGCTTCGATACGGAAGGTTTCCCGCAGCCGGGCCAGGAACTCTTCCTTTTTTTTATCCATCCTTCTCTCCATCCTCGGCTAGGTCGCTATCCGCTGTCGCTCGACAAGCACCTTCAACCGCGTTCCCAGCTCCCGTAGCCCGTGAGCCGAATCCTCGAGCTGCCTGGTGCCCGCCATGTTCTGGGTCGTCGCCTCCTGAATATTCGCTATGGCCAAGGCGATCTGATCCATGCCGACGAGCTGCTGTTGGCTGGAGGCGGCGATCTGCATGGCGGCCTGAGCCGCCTCGTTCACGCTCGTCGTGAGGATTTGGATAGACTCGCCAGCATTGGCTGCCTGGGCGCTGCCCGCGACGACAGCCTTGCTTCCCTGTTCGGTGGCCATGACGGCCGCGCTCGTGGCCTTTTGCACCTCCATCAAAATCGTTCGCACCTGGGTGGTCGCCTGGCGGGATTGTTCGGCCAGGCTTTTCACCTCCTGGGCGACGACCGTGAATCCCCGCCCGTACTCGCCGGCTCGCGAGGCCTCGATGGCCGCGTTGACGGCGAGGAGGTTGGATTGCTCGGCCAGGTCGTTCACCGTCGCGATGATCTCGCCGATGGCCTGGCCTTGTTCGGAGAGCCGCATGACACTTTCGGCTATCGACTCCATCTGCTCGCGGATACGATTCATCCCCTCGATGGTTTCGTCGACGGCCTTTCGGCCGGTTTCGGAGACCGCGGCCGTCCTTTGCGCGCTTTCCTGCACCATGCGCGCCTTCTGATTCGCGAGATGGGCCGTTTGCTTTACCTCTTCGGCGGTCGTCGAGGTCTCGCTCACTGCGGTGGCGGTTTCCGAGGCGCTGGCGGCCACCTGTGAAACGGTGGCGAGTATTTCCGAGGACGAAGAGGCGAGGATGCTAAATCCTTCGCGAAGTTCGTGATTCATCTCGCGCAGTTTCTCGATCATGATTCCGAGGGCCTTTTGCAGGGTGTTGGATTCGCCGGAGGTATCGCCGCCTTCGATCTGGACGGTCAGGTCGCCGGCGCCTACCCGTTCCGCTGCCGAGGCGAAGGAGCGGAGTTTGTCGACCATCGAGCGGAAGGCCTGCTGCAGGGCGCCTATCTCGTCGGATCGGCCCTCGGCCTCGATGCGGACGCTCAGATCGCCGGAAGCTATCCTCTCGGCGACGCCGGTGATCGCCTGAAGCGGGAAGGCCGTCAGGCGATTCATCAGCCAGACCATGAACAGGGCGAAGAGGAGGGCCGCGATCGATACCGCGACGAAGGCTCGATTCGCCGCCGAGATAGCCCGGTCGGATTCGGCGATGGCCGTGGCGGCGTGTTCTTGCAGGCCGCCATCGATGGCCACGAGCGCCGCGCGGACCTGCTCGTATCGCTGATCTGCGGCCTCGGTTCCCAAGGCTCGGGCTTCCGCCGGCTTCCCGATGCCAATGAGCCGGAACTCCTCGGTGCGATCGTCGCGATAGGCTGATATGTCCTTTTCCAGCAGGGGGAGGAGGGCGAGTTCCTTGGTAAGCCCCTGTAGTTTCAAATATGCCGTGATACGCTTGAGACCAAGATCGATATCCCCGGATTTAGCTTCGACATCTTGTTTGATCGCTGCCATTTTCGTGATATCCCCCGACAGGAGGAATTCGAGCATGGCTGCCCTTGTGTAGTTCTGGTTGGCGCGCATCTCCACGGCATCGCGCGCCGCGTCCTGGCTTTGAACGATTTCCGCCAATTCCGTCCTTTGGACTCTCGCAAGCGTCACATAGGACATGAGGGAGAGCCCGATGATCAAGGCGCACATGACACCGAATCCGAGCGCGAGTTTCGACCTTGTCTTCAGGTTCTGGAACCTTCGCATTTTTTCCTCCCACCGACGAGTTCAGCTCTTTTGCCCTGTCGCCGGATCGTTAATTTTGAGACTTGTGTCCGTAAGCAAACGGGCGCCGTCGAGGACCGCGAGCATTCGCCCGGTGACGCCCCTCAGGAATTTTTCGCGGATACCGGCCTGCGTAAGCGGCCCCGTGCGCAGCTCTGAGATCGGAAGGCTTTCGATACCCTCGATGCCGTCGGCGAGCAGGCCGAATTCCTCGTCGCCGCCCTTCAACACGATGACCCAATTGAGTTCGGTAAGCCCCCGCGTCGGCAGTTCGAAAAAGGCCCGCAGGTCAACGATCGCGACTATTCGGCCGCGCAGGTTCAGGGCTCCGGCGAGAAAGGCCGGGGCGCCGGGAATGGGCGTCAAATCCTTGAGCTGGCAGACCTCACGGACATAGCGAGTTTCGACCGCGTACATTTCTGCGGCCAGGGAGAAGGCGAGGACTTCGATCCTTTCGACCGTGTCGGGTGCAAGGGTCGGCTTTGCCGCGGCCCGAGCGCGCGCCTCGAGGATGCGATCCCTTGCGGTCTGATCGGAGCCCAGGTCTCCGGAAATGGCAGCTTCCGTCGCCGCGAGCCGACGCTTGATCGCTTCCCAATCGATCGTTCGGGAATCCATTCAATCCACCCCCGCCATGGCGCTGATCGACTCGAGGAGGCGGCCGCAGCTCATTCCCTCCGAACCGGGGAGGACTTCGTCCCTGCCCCGCCGCGAAAGAAGCTCTCCGGCCTTTCGGAAATGACGTCTGGATGCACGCGACTTCCCGAGCCTTTTGTAGAGTCCTCCGAGCGCGTGATGGGCGAGGATGCAATCCTGATCGAGATAGAGGACCCTGCCCAAGGCGGCGACCGCCTCGTCGAGGCGACCGAGTTCGCCATAGATCGCCGCGCTGAGGAAATAAGCCTCCTGATTTGTCCGCTCGGCCGCCAAGACGTTCCGGCAAAGACCCAATGCCTCCTCGAGCCGACCTCTATCGGCGAGGTCCTTGGCCACCGCCAGGGCGCTCTCGGCGACGGAGTCGAATTTCGGGGAAGGCGGAGAAGGGGGAGAAGGCGGGGAGGGGCTGGGCGGGACCGGTGCCCTCGGCGAGGTTTCCCGGGTCGCCCGCGCGGGCTCGGGTGCTGCCTCCGCGAAAGGGGCTACTTTCGGTTCGACGTGCGACGAAGGACCGGCGATGTCCGCTCGAGGAACCTTGTGATAGAGAATGACCCCGTCGACATTTTCCATGGCGAACATCGGGAAGAGGGCGACGGTGGCCTCGGCCGGATTGACGATGAGATAACCGCCCTCGAGGAGACAGCGATGCAATGCCGAAACCACGCGCCCCCGCTGTTCCGGACCGAAGTACATGAGGACGTTTCGGCAGAATATGATATCCATCGCGTTGCTGCCGTTCAGCAGCGAGGGGTAGGAGTCTTCGGCCAGGTTGAGGCACTCGAAATGGACCAATTTCCTGATGGCGGCATGGACGAGGACGCGGGCACCGGGCAGGGGGGAAAAATAGCCTTCCTGCAGCCAGGCCGGGGCGGAGCGGAACGACCATTGACCATAGATTGCCGCCTCGGCCGTGGCGAGGAACTTCGGATTGACGTCGGTTCCGAGTATCGAGACCTTCCAGGTGTCGATGTCGGGCAAGGCGCGGGCGCAGCTGATCGCCAGGGAATAGGCCTCCTCCCCCGTGCAGCAGCCGGCGCTCCACAGGCGGAGCCTTCGATCCGTGGCGGCCCGCGTCGCGGCGATGCTCGGCAGGAGCTTCCCCTCGAGGAGATCGAAGCTGGCCTTGTCGCGGAAGAAATAGGTTTCGCCGGTCGTCAGGTATCCGGCGAGCTTTTCGATATCCTCCGTCGCAGGCTCGCCCTCGGTGAGCCAGCGCGCGTAGGCCATGGAATGGTCGAAGCCGAGTTCCGTGGCCGCGGTCTGGAGTTTGCGGGTAAGGTCGGGCCAGCGTTCTTCAGGGTAATCGAGGCAGAGCCGCTCGGCGATGAGGGAACTCACTTCGCGCAGGACACCGCTATCGGCCGAGTTCATCGTCCTTCCTTTCGGCCGCGCCGAGGGCCAGGTCGATAGCCGACTCCTCATCGAGCGAGAGCAGCAGATCGAGGTCGTGGATGAGGACCAGACCGTCGTCGAGCGTCAGGGCTCCGCCGATCGGCCCGAGTCCGGGGATGATCGCGCTGGCCGCCGTATAGCGATCGGGCGAAACCTCGATGACGCCCTTCGTCTCATCCACCAACAGGGCCAGGCTCCGTCTTCCGGTGTCGGCGATCATGAGCTGGTCGGAGAGGCGAAGCTCCCGAGGCGGACGGCCGAAGCGCCTGCGGATATCGATGACGGGCAGCACAGTGCCGCCCAGATCGATGATGCCGAGAACGATGGGAGGGGCCTCGGGAAGGGGTGTAATGGCGATCGCGCGGATGGACCGCCGCACGCGCGCGAGGGCGAGCGCATAACGACGCTCGTCCAGCGCGAAGACCACGAAGGGCAGGGTCTTGGACTCCGGGCTCGATGCTGAGGGATGATCAGCCATTGTCCCCGCCTCGCCCGGAGCGAGACCTTCGCTCGCGAGTCCGGATGTCGTCGACGACATAGAGAAGGTAGCGCCGTCCGCCGGACACGAAATTCTCGAAGCTGCAATCGAGTCGGGTGGGCCTTTGGCCCATTGTGGGCAGGCAGGTGCCGATGCGGCGACCTCGACCCGTCGAAATGGTCTCTTCCGCCGTCTCGAGCAGACCCGAGGTCGTCCAGCCTTCGATATTCCGGTAATTCTGCGAAAGGAGTTGCTCGAAGGTGAGACCCAGAATCCGGGAGGCGGCCCTGTTGGCGGATATGCATTGTCCGGAAAGATCATAGGTGACGAGGCCCACAGGAACGGCGTCGATGAGGTTGCGGGCATACTCGAGAAGTTCAAGCATCGGAGCCTCGATGCCGCTCACGCTCATGATTCTCTTTAGGCGAGCGAGCGGCACGATAGAAGCTCGCGGCTTTTGAGGAAGGTTGGTATCGGCGCGAGGCTGATTGATTTGTAAGCGAAATGATTACCCGGACCGGTTTCCTAGTCGATCAAATCGTTTTCGACCGCGTAGCGGGCAATCTCCGCGATACCATGCATTTTCATCTTGGACATGAGGCGCAGGCGGTAGGTCTCCACGGTCTTGGGAGAGAGAAAGAGGGCCTGCGCGATCTGGCTCGTACTCTTTCCGCTGGCCAAGAGGCACATGACGCGAAATTCTCGGGCCGAGAGCTTTTCGTGAAGGGGACCAGTGTCCTTTTCGACGAGTCGGGACGCGAGGGATTCGGCCAGGTTCTCGCTGACGTAGCGCCGGCCCGCCGCGACATTCCTCACCGCCCGCACCAGCTCCTCGGGAGCCGATTCCTTGGTGAGGTATCCCATGGCCCCGGCTTCCATGGCTCGGACGGCGAACTGCAGCTCGGGGTGCATGCTGAGTACCAGCACCCCGATCCTGGGTTTTCGTCGCCGCAGATGATCGATGACCTCGAAGCCATTCATCTCGGGCATCGTTATGTCCATGACGATCACATCCCAATCCAGTCGCATGGCGGCGTCGATCGTTTCACGGCCGCTGGCGGCCTCGGCGATCACCTCCATGTCGACTTCGTCCTCGATAATCGCCTTAAGGCCCCGGCGGACGACGCCGTGGTCGTCGGCGATGATGATCTTGATCACGGCTTCCCCCGGAACGCCTCTTTCGGAATCGTTACCTCGACCCTGCTCCCCGAACCGGGCGTCCCGACTATCGAGAACTCGCCTCCGAAGGACAGGGCGCGTTCGCGCATCCCGATGAGGCCGAGGGAATTCGGATTCGCGCTTTCGGTCTTCCCGATGCCCCGGCCGTCGTCGACGATGGAAAGGCTGTACCCGGCTTTCGATTTCCCGCAGGCGATCTCGACGAGGCTCGCCTTCGCGTGCCTCGCGATGTTCGTCAGCGCCTCCTGCACGATTCGAAAAAGAGCGACTGATACGGTGGCATCCCGCAGCCTGTCCGATCGGACGAGGGGATGGACGACGCAGGCGATGCCCGTGCGAGAACTGAAGCGCGCCGCCTCGCCCTCGATCGCCGGCCACAGCCCCATGATGTCGAGAGTCGCCGGTCGAAGGCCGCTGGCGGCCCTGCGTACAATTGCGATGGCTTCGTCGATGTTCTTCTGGAACTCCCGCGCCTTGGAGAGGCTTTCCATTCGCTTCTCCGGATCGCCGAAGCGCTCGATACGCCGCTGCAGCCAGGCGAGATCCAGCTTCAAGGCGGTAAGGATCTGGCCAAGGCCGTCGTGGAGCTCTCGCGCAAGCTCCCTGCGCTCTTCCTCGCGGACGGCCACGAGGCGCGCGGAAAGATTCCTCAGCGCCGCGTGGGAAAGCTTCATTTCGGCGGCGGTCTTTTTGTTTTCGGTTATATCCGCGGCGACGATGAAGCATTCGCTTTGGTCTTCCGATCTCATGCCGACGAACTCGATGGTCTTCGGTGAGCCTTCCTTCGAGGCTATTTCTATCTCACAGATCATCCGGTTACCGCCGTCGATCAGACCGGCGAGGAAGGTCGCGAGCCTGCTTCGACTTTCCGCGGAAACGAAACCGCCGATGCGCCTCCCCGCGAGACTCGCGGCATCAACCCCAAAGAGACGAGCCGCGCCGTGATTGACTAGGCCGATGCTCCCCTCGCGATCGACGGTAAGGAAGCCGATCGGCGCATGTTCAAAAAGATCGGCGTAGCGCGCCGCTCTCGTTTCGTTTTTCTTCTCTGCCCGACGGGATCGTCGTTCCTGCCACCTTCGCCTGGCGAGCAGCCTATGCGATCCCGCGCCTTCGATCCTCGCCTGGCGGCGATTCATGGTCGGTCTTCCCCGAACTCGCAGGCTCTCCGAATTTCGGCCATGAGAAGTTCGGAATCCCAAGGCTTGGACACGAAACCGAAGATGCCCGCGGCCTTGCCGCTCTCCTCCATGTCGGTTTGACCGGTAAGGAGGATCGATTTGATATCTGGATACAGATCCTTCACCCTTCGGAGCAACTCCGACCCCGACATGCCCGGCATTTGCAGATCGGACACAATTGTGATGATGTCTTCGCCTCGGCGTTCGAGAATCTCGAGCCCTTGTTTCGCGGACAAAGCCGTCAGGATTTCGAGCGAACATTCGGCCGCCCAGTCCCTGAGTTCGCGACGAAGGGCGTTGACGATGCTTTCCTCGTCGTCTACCAGGAGAATGGCTCTCATTTTGCTATCCATACGCCCTCCATGCCGTCAAGGCTGGATGATGATCGAGATGGTTGATGATCCCCTAACGCCGTCCGACCCTGAACCGCGCTAAACGCGCCATGTGGCAGGTGGAGGCGAAGCCGTTCAGGCTTTTGAGGGGATGGGGGCGGAGTCCGGAGCAAGGAAATTGAGTATTAGAAGAAGTTCTGTTTTTTGATTTGGCGAATGCCATTTTTGCTACCCTTTGGAAGCCGGGATCGAGAAACTTGGAACGATCACCGTTATTCCAGAGTAACTTTAGTTCTTTGACCGTCAATCAACAAGTGCGACATCGGAAAATGCTGTCCCTTGTCGGGCATGACCGAGCGTCGCCGACACCAGGCGATCCATCGCCCGCGCCGCCCGTGGACGCCGCCGCCCAGGCGGCGATACCAAGGGTCGGCAACGCGGGACGGCGCCTTCAGTTGCGCTTGAAAATGTTCTTGAGGACGAGGAAGACCATCGTCGGGCTTTCGATCAGGCGGCGGCGGAGATAGGCGATCGAGTCCCTCCAATCCTCGGCGAAGGGCAGGTAGACCCGCAGGGTGTAGCCGGCGTCGACGAGCTCCTTCTGGATTGAGTCGCGGGGTACGCCGAGGAGCATCTGGAACTCGCAGCGGTTCTTGGGGACCTTGAGTTCCTCGAGAATGGCGCGGGCCTTCTTGATGTACTCGACGTCGTGGGTCGCGACCGCGACATAGTGGCCGCCTGCCACGAGCTTGCGGGTGAGCTTGAGGAGGTTTTCCTTCATCTCGCGCTTGTTGGTCATTGCGAGGGTGCCGGGGACGTTGTAGATGCCGATGCAGTTGCGGATGTGGGCGCCGACGCCCGCGAGGGACTCGACGTCCTTTTCGGTGCGGTAGAGGCGAGACTGGAGGACGGTGCCGAGGATCGGGTACTTGGGCTTGAGCTCGCGGTAGAGCTGGAGGGTCCAGTCGGTGATGTCCGTGTCCTCCATGTCGACGGTGAGGCCGCGGCCGGCCTCCTGGCAGGCCTTGGCGAATTTCTCGATGTTGGCTTTGCAGAAGGCGGGGCTCACATAGTAGCCGAAGTGGCCCGGCTTGATCGAAAGGGTGCAGAAGGGTCGGTTTTTCAGGGCGGCGAGGGCTCGGTAATAGACCTCGACGGCCGCCTTCACCTTGGATTCGGTGGTCTCGGCCTCGCCGAGGATGTCGAGGGTGATGTCCAGCTTCTTTTCGGCGTGGAACTTGTCGGCCGCGGCGAGGGCCTTTTCGAGGGAATCGCCGGCGACGTAGGGCGCTGCGAAGACGCGGACAAGGGGCCCCGGGATCAGGTTGACCAAGGTTTTGCGGAAGTTCATGGAAGACTCCAAGTGTGGATACTGTAGCCCCGGCAGATCCGCCAGGGTTCGAGTATTATAGCACGAAACGTATGTTGCAGGGAAAGAAACGAACGGCTTCTTCCTCCTCCCCTATTTGTCTTTTGGCTCGATGGGCTCTGCGATATCGACTCCGGCGACCGCTTTCAAGCTAACACTCTTCCTTGAGCATAAAGTCGACGGCGGCGAAGGCGTGAAGCCCGAGGGTATCCCAAAGCGGAAAGTCGAAGTCGTCGGGCTTCAGGATGAGGGGCAATTCCGTGCAGCCGAGGACGACGCCTTCGATCCCCTTTTCGCGCAAGGTTTTGATTATTTCCAGAAGTCTTCTCTTCGATGAATCGAGGAAGCGCCCCTCGCAGAGCTCGGAAAAGATGATCCGGTTGATCTCGAGGCGCTCGGACTCGTCGGGAACCAGAGCCTCGATGCCGAAGCGCTCCGCGAGCCGATCCTTGTAAAAGCCCTTCTCCATCGAGTAGCGGGTGCCGAGCAGACCGATATGACCGGCCCCCGCGCCGACGATGGCCCTCCCCGTCGCGTCCGCGATGTGGATGACAGGAAGGCCGCTTCGTTCGGCGATGGCTTCGGCGAACATGTGCATCGTGTTGGTGGCGATGAGGATGCCATCGACGCCCGAGGCGACGAGGCGATCGGCCTCGGATAGGAGGTTTCGCTCCACTTCGTCCCAACGCCCCGCGGCCATGTCGTCCGCATAGCCCTGGAATTCCACCGAGGAAAGGACGAGCCGGGCGGAGTGCAGGCCGCCGAGGCGATCCCTGACAGCCTCGTTGATGAGGCGATAGTAAACGATGGTCGATTCCCAACTCATGCCGCCGACGATGCCAAGCAACTTCACGATATCCCTCCTTCACGGGACCGCTCCCGCGCTTCTACAAAGGCGCGAATGCTCCGATCCACATCCTCGTCCGTGGTCATGTAGGAGCAGACGCTTATGCGAATCGCGGGCGAGCCCTTCCAGGTCGCGGGGCCGCACCAGGCCTCCCCCGAAGTCTGGAGGGCTTCCATAGTTGAGGCGGTCAACGGGCCCTCGCCGCAGGAGACGAGGACCTGGTTGAACACGATGTCGTTCAGGATGGTAAAGCCCTCGGCCGCGAGGCCCGAGCCGAAGCGAAGGGCCTTCTCGCAGAGCTTGTCGACGAGTTCCCCGACGCCCCGTCTGCCGAGGGATTTGAGTGCCGCCCACAGCTCGATCGACCTCGCCCGCCTCGACATTTCGGGGGAATAGCGCATCCCGTCCCTGTTGTCGGAATAGGCGATGTAGGAACCCGTGTTGCTCATCGATCGCTCGAGGGTCTTGGGATGCCTGCAGAAGATGATGCCGCTGTCGTAGGGGGCGTTGAGGGTCTTGTGGGCGTCGGTCGACCAGGAATCCGCGCCGGCGAAGCCTTCGACGAGGCGCTTGCGCGACTCGGAGGCCGCGGCCCAAAGCCCGAAGGCACCGTCGACATGGACCCAGGCGCCTGCCTCGCGGGCTTTTTCGCAGAGGGGAACGAAGGGATCGAAGGAACCGGTACTGACATTGCCCGCCTGGAGGATGAGGAGGGTAAGGCCGTCGAAGGGCGGCGCCTTCTCGGCTATCATCCGGCCTTGATCGTCGCTCGGCACCACGGTGACCTGTTCGCGTCCCAAGCCGAGGAGGGAGAGAGCCTTGAATACCGTGGCGTGAGCCTGTTCGCCGAGGACGACCTTGAGGGGCGGGGCGCCCGCCAGGCCGCGGCCACGCTGATCCCAGCCGGCTCGGGCAAGGAGCTCGTCGCGGCCGGCCGCGAGGCCGGAGAGGGTGGCCGTCGATGTTCCGCCCACGAAGCCGGCGACTGTCCCCGAGGGCAGGCCGAGGAGATCGACGAGCCATTCCTCGCAGAGCTCCTCGAGGAGGGATGCGACGGGTGAGGTGACATAGAGGGCGGCGTTCTGATCCCAGGTGTCGGCGAGCCACTTGGCCGCGAGGGCCGCGGGCAGGATCCCGCCGTTTACGAAACCGAAGTACCTCCCCCCGGTCTGCGCCACCGTCGCCGGCGAACCGCGCCGGTGCAGGAGCTCGAGAATGGCGTGGGGATCGCCGGCTTCCTCCGGCAATTTCTCACGGAAATCGGAAAGGCCTTTGAGCGCCGCCTTCGAGGGAAAGACCTCCCGGTCCCTCGCCCCGGCGATATATGAAATCGCATAACGTCGCGCCTCGTCGAGGAGACTCGCGTCGCCCGCCTGCGCCCGCAGCGCTTCCGTGATCGACGGGGTTTCCGATCGCCCCGGGTCCATGTTCATCTTCCTGCCCCCTTCTCGGAGGCCAGTGTAAGATTGACATTGTATGCAGTCAATAATAGCATTGTCTGCAAGACATTAAAGAGGAGCCAGGCATGTGGAAACCGAAAGACCTCGATGAGGAGAGGCCCCTCTATCTCGCGATCGCCGAGGCCCTCCAGCGCGACATTGCGGAAGGCAGGCTCGAAGCGGGCGCGAGGATGCCCACCCAGCGCGAACTCTCGAGGACCGTCGGCGTGGACCTGAGCACCATAACGCGGGCCTACGCCGAGGGTGCGCGGCGCGGCCTTCTGTCAGCCACCGTGGGGAGGGGGACCTTCGTTTCGGCCGATGTCGCCGTTTCCGTCCCCCTGCTACCCGACGATGCCCATGATGCCGGCCTCCTCGAGATGGGTCTCGTCCTCCCTCTTTACTCCCTCGAAAAAGAGCTCGCCGAGGAGCTGCGAACGGTCATTGCCGAGACTGACATCGCTCCCTATCTCCGCTACAGCGAGCCAAGGGGCATGGCCGAGCATCGCGAGGCCGGGGCGCGCTGGGTGGGGCGTTATGGGATTCGGGCTGAGGCCGAGGACATACTCATCGCCTCGGGCACCCAAAACGGCCTCGCCTCCGTCCTCATGGCCCTCCTCAAGCCCGGCGACCGTCTGGCGGTCGAGGCCCTCAGCTATCCCGGCTTGAAGACGGTCGCCGCCATGCTCGGCATAAAGCTCGTGCCGATTCCCATGGACAAGGATGGCTTGATCCCCGAGGAACTCGAGGCAGCCTGCAGACGGGACGCCCCACGCGGCCTCTACCTCATGCCCGAGGTCCAGAACCCCACGACAGTGGCCCTCTCGGAGGGGCGGCGCGACGCGATAGCCGACATCGTGCTTCGCCACGGCCTCGTCCTTCTCGAGGACGACGCCTATGCCGACACGCGCGAGGAAAGGCGGCCCGCATTGGGTTCGAGGATCCCCGACAACGCGATCTTCTTCGGAGGCATTTCCAAGATGTTCGGCGCGGGGCTTCGCATATCCTTCCTCGCCGTTCCCCGACGATTCGCCGGCCCCATCGAGAGGGCCCTCCTCGCCACCGTGTGGATGGCCTCCCCCCTGACGGCGATGCTCGTCGCCCATGTCATGGGAAGCGGCGCTGCTGAGAGGATCATAGAGGCGAAAAAAATCGAGGCGCGGCGGCGTTCGGCCCTCGCGATCGCGAGCCTATCGTCGGCCTCCTTCCATTGCCCGAGCGCTGGCTTCTTCGGCTGGCTCGAGCTGCCCTCCGGCTGGACGGGCAGGAGCTTCGAGATCGAGGCGAGGGCCAAGGGCCTGAGACTCTTCTGCGCCGAGAAATTCGCCGTCGGCGGCCGCAGTCCGGCGGCGGTTCGGCTCTCCCTTTCCGGACCCGAGACCCTCAAGGATCTCGAACGGGGCATGGGAATCGTCGCGGGAATTCTCGCGCGAGGGCCAAGGAGCGAGGCTGCGATGCTTTAGCCGGGCGCAGGGGGCGGGCCGGGGGCTAGAAAAATACCCCGTTTTCGTGTAATAATAATGGCCTACCCAGACAGACCCCAAAGTCCTCTTGGCGCGGCGATCCTTTTTCCGGGAGCATGCCATGCGCGCAGAATCTCGCAACACCACCATTTCGCCGACGAAAAGCGGGGACGGCCTCCATTTCGCGACGAGCCGTGGGGGCCTCAGACTTCCCCTCATCGATATCACCCACCCGGCCTTCGCTCTCGACCCGAGCCCCGAAGAGCTCGAGGGAATTGTCGCCTCGGCCCTCGGTGAGCTCGAGCGACGGAAGGCCATTCCCGATCCCGCGCTCGGCCTGGCCCTTCGCGAATCCGTCCTTGCTTCGGGAATCGCCAGTGCGAAGGGGGGCTACCTCTCCGGCCTCGCCACCTACATGCTCAAGCTCGGTCCTGACAACCTCGGGGAGGGCTGGGCAAAAGACATAGATAGGATGATCGCGGGCTCTCTACCCTGCTTTTCGGCTCGTCTCAGGCTCCAGGCCACATCCCGCCTTCTCGCGGCCGATCTTGGGTCGAGGCTGGCCGCGGCGCCGGGAAGGAAGCTCAGGCTTGTCAATGTTGCCGGCGGTTGCGCGGCTGACAGCTATAACGCCCTCCTTCTGCTCGGGAAGGACTGCCCCCCGCTCCTCGAAGACAGGGAAATAGAGATACTCGTCCTCGATATCGACGAGGAGGGCCCGGCCTTCGGCCGTGAGGCGATCGCGGCTTTGAGTGCCGAGGCCTCGCCCCTCTCGGGTTTGCGACTGGACTATCGCCACGTCGGATTCGACTGGTCATCGCCCGCGGCGCCAGGAATCCTGGCGCGCGAGCTTCCGGAGGAGGGGAGCATCGTCGCGGCCTCCTCGGAGGGCGGGCTTTTCGAGTACGGCTCGGACGAGGAGATAGGCCGAATGCTCGAGACCTTCGGGCAGCATGCCGGTCCGGAAGCCTCCTTCGTCGGCAGCCTGAGCCGCATGGACGGCGTCGCGGGCCGCCTGAACGGGGGAAGCGGCGCCGCGATCAGATGCTGGAAGCCCGGGGAGTTCGCCCGCCTGGTGACGGGGGCGGGTTGGAGGATCGACCAAAGCGTGGATTGCCCCCTGAGCCACATTGTCCTCTTGAAGAAGGGATAGGAAAGGCCGAGCCGGCGAAGTCAGCGGCCCCGCCCTCCAGCATAGGCTTCGCCGTAGGGCGCGTCGAAGCGCCTGTCATAGGCCCCGTTTTTCTTCAGCATCATGTTCCAGTAGAAATTGGTGAGGCCCGTCAGGGCGAGGAGGGGGTAGATGATCGGCGTTAGCCGACCGATCTGCCGCCTTCCCGCCATCCTCTTTCGCAGCTCGGCGGAGAAGACCCCACTGCGGCCGAAATCCCGGCCCGCCTCGATGAAGGCTTCCTTCGTCTTCGCGACCCAGGATTCGGGTTGGATCCTGATTCCCTCGATGCCGCCCCTGTTGATGGCACCCGCGAACTCCAGACCGAGGCGGGCGCAGGCTCTCGCAAACCAGAGGGCGATGGTTTCGGAATGGATGGATTCCGGAAAACCCGACTGGACGACGAAGGCGAGACGCTTGCCGCGGATCGAAGCGGCCTCGAGGCCGGCGAGAGCCTCGAGGAAATCCTTGACGAGGCTCGGGGCCGAATCGGTGTAGAGGGGAAACACGAGGACGATCTCCTCGGCCTCCTGAAAGGCTCGAAGCTGGGCCTCCCTCTCTCCCCGCTTCGCGAGATCGAAGACGGGAGGGGTGGGGATTTCGGGGCCGTTCGGTGACTCGGAGAGTCCGGAAAGCAGCCAGGAGACGATGAGCCGCGAATTGGATTCCCTGCCCCGGGGAGAGCCGTTGAGAAAGAGGGTCTTCCCGCGGTGACTGTCCCTCGGCGTTGGCAGGGGCATGGCGGGGAGTAGCGGCGCCTCGGAAGGGGGGCGGCGCGAAAGGGCCATGTCCACGGCCTCCCCCAGGGGCGTTTCCGTAGTGGCAAAGAGAGTGAAGCGACCGAGGGCATTGAGCGAGAAGCGCCGAAATAGCTCCCTGACGACGGCGAGATCCTCAGCTTTGTCCTCGGCCGTCGGGCTGTCGTTGGTTGTCGGGCCGTCGTCGGCCGTTGGGCCGACGATCAGGCCGATGTCGGGATTGCGAGCGTAGCGGGGGCGATGGTGAAACTCGCCGCCCTTCACTTCGATGTAGGGATGGACCATGGGGACGAATCGATCCTGTGCCCTTTTAAGAAGGGAACTCACGTTTCCGAGAATGAGGGGGCTCGCCCATACGACGAGGTCGGCCCGTCCGTATTCACTGAGGATCAGCTCCATGTCGTCGGGAATCGAACAGAGCCCCGGCGTCTTCCACCAGCAGGACCAACAGCCCGTGCAGAAACCGAGCCGCATCTCCCTGAGGTCGAAGCGCTTCGTCTCATGACCCTCGCCCGCGAGCCTTTCAATAAAGCCGTCGAGATACTTGTCGAAGGCCGATGGCTCCGGATTCCCATTCACGATCAGGCAGTACATAAAACCTCCCTCACCTGCTCGAGATTCCCTTCGGCAACCCCGATGTTTGCAGTGACAACATCAAGATAGTCCACGATGTTGACAGCGTCAACATTTTCGGCCAAAAATGAGAGAGGTTTTTTGAAGATGCAAGAACGTAGCAGCTATCACCACCCCGACCTGCGCCAGGCCCTCCTCGAAGGGGCCCTCGCGCTGTTGAAGAGCGAGGGCATCAAGGGCTTCTCACTCAGAAGGCTTTCCGCCTCGGTGGGCGTGAGCCATGCCGCCCCCTATCGCCATTTCGCGAGCAAGGACCAGCTCCTCGCCGTCCTCCTCCTCGAGGGGCACCGACTTCTCGCCGCCAAGCTCGTCGCGGCCCGCGTGGCGAATCCTGGTCCTGCCCTGGATCGCCTCATCGCGCTGGGGAGGGCCTACCTCGACTTTGCCGGCGAAAATCCCGAGCGCCTCGGTCTCATGTTTTCGGGGGAGGGGAACAGGGCGGCCGAAGGCATCGATCCTGGCGCACTGGCTTCCGAGACCGAAGGGGTGGATTCCTTCGCCCCCCTCGAGGAGACGGTCCGCGAGTGCCAAGCCGAAGGCAGCCTCGACCCCGCCGAGGATTGCGGCATCTTGAGCATGGCTTTCTGGTCCCAGGTGCACGGCCTCGCCCTGCTCCGCAACGAAGGCATCATCGAAGGCATGTCCCGCCTCCGGGGCGGCAGCGCCGAGGCGACGGTGGAGGGAGTGTTGGCCCTGATGAGGAAGGGGATGGGGAGGCTTCGACCCCTAGTCGGCTAGCTTCGCGACAAGTTCGTCGTATCCCAGGGTCGTGGTAATTTTCTCGACGCGCTCGATATTTTCCTCGACGTCGCTCGCGATGGCACTGCGCAGGATGATGGATCGGAAGTCCACGCTCCTCGCCCCCCAATAGCTGGCGATTATGCAGTATTCGGCGCAATAACCGGCCAGGATGACCGTGTCGACGCCCGCCTTCCGGAGATGCTCAGACAAATCCGTCTTGGTGAAACTGTTGTTGTAGGTCTTGTGGATATTGAGTTCACCTTGCCGCCGATCGAGGGATTCGATGAACTCAAAGCCATCGCTCCCCGGCACGACCCCTTCCTCTTCTTCGATATGCTGGATCCACAGGACGGGCAGTCCCCGGCCCCTGAAGAGTGCTAGCGCCTTGTTGATGGTTTCGGTCGCCCTATCCATGGTCGTCGCGGCGATCCCTGAATGGAAGGCCTTTTGAAGGTCGATGACGAGCAGTGCCGCTTTCATTGCTCCACCTCGCTTTTGGAAACATCCAAAGCCATTGTGCCATATCAGGCCGGCGACTGTCGCAAGAAAATGCTTCCGAGGGGGGGGAGACGCGGCTGGCCCTTCAGCCCTTCCCCTCCGGGTGCCGATGCGGAATATCGCCGGAGTCCGCCGCGTGCATTTCGAAGGAGTCGCCCTCGAGACGGGAGCAGGCAATCTTTCATTGACAGTCGCGACGTTGGCACTAATCTTATATAGATAAGTGTCTCTCCGAATATACCCGCGCATTTCCCCGCTTGGGCCAAGAATAAAAAACTCAGAGCCACCATGCAAAACGACCTTCTCTGCGTTCTGACGCACGCTGGGGCGCATGCATCGCCAGGAACATTTCTTTTGGAGGTTGCCAATGAAGATCAGGTACAAGCTACTCTTGCCCGTCTTGTCGATTTTGCTCGTCCAGTACGCCGTTCTCGTGGTCAAGGACTGGACGAGCCTCCAGGCCTCCTCTTTGGAGCAGATCCGCGTGATTGCCGATCTCAAAGACCAGGCCTTCAAGAATTATCTCGCGACCTACCAGTCCCTCGGCAATCTCTTTCTCGATGCGGTGCTTATCGATCCCACTGTCCCCGCCGCCTTTGCCGGGCGGGACAGAGGGAGGTTGCTCGCCTTGACCATGCCTCTTTACAAGGCCACCAAGGACGAGTTTCGAATCAGCCAGTTCCAATTCCATCTGCCGAATGCGCATTCCTTTCTCCGCCTCCACAGCCCAGCCAAGTTCGGAGACGACCTGAGTTCCTTCCGCGCCACGGTGGTAGCCGCGAACGCGAAAAAACAAGCCGTCAGCGGCCTCGAGGTCGGCGTCGCCGATTTGGGGTTCCGCGTCGTGCGCCCGGTTTTCGACGCCAAGGGCGCGGCTGTCGGAACGGTGGAATTCGGAGGCGGCGTGGATTCGGGCTTCATCGGGAAGCTCACGCAGGGACTCTCCGCCTCGGTGATGCAGGGCGGCTTCGAGACTTCGATCTGCTCCGTCAATCTCGCCGGTGAATATGGACTAATTGGCTCTAATTTCGAGAAGAAACTCGGCGAGGATCCGGCCGCGACGATCGGGCGGCTCCAAGGGCGTGAGATGGTTCTCGAGACCGGCGGGAACGCGGCGAAGGCCTACTATCCCCTCTTCGATTATTCCGGAAAATCGGTCGGCTACATCAAGTTCCAATTCGACATCGGACCGATCGTCGCGGCACAGACGGCCTTTTTCCTTCGCAGCTTCGCCGTCTACGCGATCACCCTCATCCTCGTGATGGCCATCGTGATCTTCCTCGTGCGCCGGGCCGTCAACCTGCCTCTCGCCGCGACGACCAAGGCCGTCGCCGCCTTCTCGGAGGGCGACTTCATGCTCGGCTCGACCCGCACGGCCGACTTGGCATCCATTCGTTCGCACAAGGACGAACTCGGTGAGACCGCGGCAGCCCTTTTCGAAATGAGGGCCTCGGTTTCCTCGGCGGCCGGAGAGATACGCGGGGTGGCGGGGCAGGTCGCGATCGAGTCGCGGCGCATGGACGACACGGCTCGGGACCTCTCCCTGGGAGCCTCCACCCAGGCGGCAGCGGGCGAGGAGGTTTCGGCCTCCATCGAGGAGATGAGCGCCTCGATCAAGAACACGGCCGACAACGCCGAGCAGACCCAGGGCATCGTCCGAAAGGCCGCTGCCGACGCTGAGGAGGGCGGCAAATCCGTCGCGCGAGCCGTGGCGGCGATGAAGGATATCGCCTCACGCATCGGAATCATCGACGAGATTTCGCGACAGACCAATTTGCTCGCGCTGAACGCCGCGATCGAAGCCGCGCGCGCAGGGGAGTCGGGCAAGGGCTTCGCCGTGGTCGCGGGCGAGGTGCGCAAGCTGGCCGAGCGCAGCAGGGAGGCCGCGGCCGAGATATCCTCGCTCGCCGCCTCGAGCCTCGAAGTTTCGGACAGCGCGGGGCGGATAATCGAGGGACTCGTGCCCGACATCCGCAAGACCGCCGATCTCGTGCAGGAGATCGCCGCGTCCAGCAAGGAGCAATACATCGGGGCGACGCAGATCACCAACGCGGTGTCGCAACTCGAGGGCGTGATCCAGAAGAACGCGACAGCCAGCGAAGAACTTGCCGGCATGTCTGCTGAGCTCTCCCATCTCTCCGATTCCCTCGTGTGCGCGGTGGGGTATTTCAGGACGGATGCGGCGGAGACCGAGCCCCGAGCCGAGCAGGGGAGGGCTGCGGGAGTCATTCCACTTCCCAATGCGAAGACTTGAGGGTCCGGCGGATGGAATGGCCCCAACCTTGCCATAGAATAATAGTATTGGTACTTCGAGGAATTGGATGACCGTGTTTGAAGGATAAAGTCATTAACATTGACTAGGCATGGGGGCCAGTGTCTGGTTCGATTCAGTGGCCTTGGGCGCGGTGCGGGCGCGGCAGCAGGCCAGCCGCCGCCAATGCGAGGCTTCAATCCACGCGCCCGCGCGGGGCGCGACTCGACACGTGGGAGAAGGACGGGGCGAAGCACTCGTTTCAATCCACGCGCCCGCGCGGGGCGCGACTGCCGTGGCGATGCGGTCCATATCGAAGAAGGTGAGGTTTCAATCCACGCGCCCGCGCGGGGCGCGACACAAGACATTTGAGTTTTTCCAGACTCCTGTAAAGTTTCAATCCACACGCCCGCGCGGGGCGCGACCAACCCAATGCAGCCCAAGTGCCTACTGACTACGTTTCAATCCACGCGCCCGCGCGGGGCGCGACGCCATCGAATATGGCCGACCCACGTACTTATCAGGTTTCAATCCACGCGCCCGCGCGGGGCGCGACGGTACCGAAGGAGGTGAGCCCCCCGTGGGCGACGTTTCAATCCACGCGCCCGCGCGGGGCGCGACCTCGCCCGCCAGCCCGTCGAGAGCAAGGGAGAGGGGTTTCAATCCACGCGCCCGCGCGGGGCGCGACTCTTCGGCGACTACGCCGAGGATCCCGCGATCGAGTTTCAATCCACGCGCCCGCGCGGGGCGCGACGCCCGCGTCGTCGGCCGCGTGGGATCGACGATCACGTTTCAATCCACGCGCCCGCGCGGGGCGCGACCAGCGATCGCGGCCGAGCATCGCGCGGCGGTCTGGTTTCAATCCACGCGCCCGCGCGGGGCGCGACTTCCTTTCGCGAAATAATAGGCGCGCTGGATATGGCGTTTCAATCCACGCGCCCGCGCGGGGCGCGACTTTGGAACGCGTTGCCCATGTCGGCTCCATTCCGGTTTCAATCCACGCGCCCGCGCGGGGCGCGACGAGAGTGCGCCCGTCCCCTTCGCGATCCCGTTCGGGTTTCAATCCACGCGCCCGCGCGGGGCGCGACCTCATCCTCCCGCCCGAGCAAAACGGGGAGCAAGGGTTTCAATCCACGCGCCCGCGCGGGGCGCGACATGCCCTAGTCGGAGGCATCCAAGAACTTGCGAGTTTCAATCCACGCGCCCGCGCGGGGCGCGACGACCATAGCGGCGGGCATCCGTCAGCGTGGTGTAGTTTCAATCCACGCGCCCGCGCGGGGCGCGACCTATTCGCCGCAGACATGACGCGAGCGAAGGCCGAGTTTCAATCCACGCGCCCGCGCGGGGCGCGACTGATTTCGGGCTATCCATTGGAGATACGCAGCTCATGTTTCAATCCACGCGCCCGCGCGGGGCGCGACCCGCCGACACGGGGACGATACCCACGTTCAACTCGTTTCAATCCACGCGCCCGCGCGGGGCGCGACGGTCTGTATCACTTCGGTAATACGGGCAGTATTAGTTTCAATCCACGCGCCCGCGCGAGGCGCGACGCTCTTCCTGCCGCTTGAATACGATAGAGAAATAGTTTCAATCCACGCGCCCGCGCGGGGCGCGACTTGATCCGCGCTCTTCCGTGAATGTCTTTTTGATGTTTCAATCCACGCGCCCGCGCGGGGCGCGACGTATTCGGGCATCGTGCCTTCGATGATGCAATAGTTTCAATCCACGCGCCCGCGCGGGGCGCGACACGAGGGGCGTCAGGTCTTCCTTGACGAGCTCCACGTTTCAATCCACGCGCCCGCGCGGGGCGCGACGCGCGACTTCGGCCACGCGCATAGCGAGAGGCGGAGTTTCAATCCACGCGCCCGCGCGGGGCGCGACTCAGGCTCGGAACGTAAAGGTCTATGAAGACTTCGTTTCAATCCACGCGCCCGCGCGGGGCGCGACCCCTCTAGGGGAAGGATGGACTTGAACCATCGACAGTTTCAATCCACGCGCCCGCGCGGGGCGCGACATGGATAGCTTCATGTTCTTCTCCTCTCAGAAAGGTTTCAATCCACGCGCCCGCGCGGGGCGCGACTGTAGAGAACCTTGAAGGTCTTCCCCTTCCATATGTTTCAATCCACGCGCCCGCGCGGGGCGCGACACAAGCTTCGCGCGGCCGACAATGCAACCGTGCTGTTTCAATCCACGCGCCCGCGCGGGGCGCGACCTTGTCTAGTCCGAGGCCGATCCGCCCTTCACGAAGTTTCAATCCACGCGCCCGCGCGGGGCGCGACATCCTTCCCCCCGGAAAAGGAGACGCATACTTTGTGTTTCAATCCACGCGCCCGCGCGGGGCGCGACCAAAGCAAAAAGGAGAATCGCATGATCCCTAATGTTTCAATCCACGCGCCCGCGCGGGGCGCGACGTCCTTCAAGGGCACAGGGCATCGAATTGTCAAGTTTCAATCCACGCGCCCGCGCGGGGCGCGACCCCAAAGGATGACGAGTTAGCGAAATACATGAGTTTCAATCCACGCGCCCGCGCGGGGCGCGACTTGAATGTCCGTGTTCGAGCGCGCCAATATAGGGTTTCAATCCACGCGCCCGCGCGGGGCGCGACTCGCTTCCAAACGGCTCATCGACCCGCATATTGTGTTTCAATCCACGCGCCCGCGCGGGGCGCGACGTGCAATCGAAGCGCGTTTCGATCAACTACAGCGAGTTTCAATCCACGCGCCCGCGCGGGGCGCGACTCCGTGGGCTGGTGGGCCGAGTCGGACGGGACGGTTTCAATCCACGCGCCCGCGCGGGGCGCGACGTCATGAGGACGCCGCGAGCGACCTGGTACTCGGGTTTCAATCCACGCGCCCGCGCGGGGCGCGACCCGGCGTCACGCCGCGCAGGCGAAGTACCGCATTGTTTCAATCCACGCGCCCGCGCGGGGCGCGACCTCGTGGAGCTGGACGATTTGCTCGGTAACGTTTTGTTTCAATCCACGCGCCCGCGCGGGGCGCGACGTGTCCATGTCAGTGCGGATGATATTGTCCTGCGTGTTTCAATCCACGCGCCCGCGCGGGGCGCGACTGGAACGCATTAAACTATTCAATGACCATTTCCAGTTTCAATCCACGCGCCCGCGCGGGGCGCGACTCGACGTCACCTGTCCCCATTGCGGAGGGCTGGGGTTTCAATCCACGCGCCCGCGCGGGGCGCGACGCGGAAGTCGCGGCGGCCCATGTCGCATTTCCCGTTTCAATCCACGCGCCCGCGCGGGGCGCGACCTTGCTGCCGCACAACAGGCGCTAAAGGATTTTGAGTTTCAATCCACGCGCCCGCGCGGGGCGCGACCCGCCGACACGGGCACGATTCCCGCGTTCAATTCGTTTCAATCCACGCGCCCGCGCGGGGCGCGACGTTCAGCCGCCGGGATCGCCGTCATCGCTGGCCAGTTTCAATCCACGCGCCCGCGCGGGGCGCGACCCAAACTCGCGTAAAGGAGACAATTGCAATGGATTTGTTTCAATCCACGCGCCCGCGCGGGGCGCGACGTGCCGATCTTTGATCTTCTAGCAACAAGTATGGGGTTTCAATCCACGCGCCCGCGCGGGGCGCGACTTCTCCCTTTACATTGGTTCAACGACTGGGGACGGTTTCAATCCACGCGCCCGCGCGGGGCGCGACCCCAAATTGTCGTCAGCGATTCTGCCCCATAAGCGTTTCAATCCACGCGCCCGCGCGGGGCGCGACGCCGTATAGAGCGGAGCGGACGCAACGACCTCGCGTTTCAATCCACGCGCCCGCGCGGGGCGCGACTTCTCCATTAGATCATCGGGTGTGCGGAGGCTAGTTTCAATCCACGCGCCCGCGCGGGGCGCGACGTGACGACCGCCGAGGGCACGCCGTCGATGTAGAGGTTTCAATCCACGCGCCCGCGCGGGGCGCGACTCGGCGAGGAAAACGATCTTTCCCCGCTTATCAGGTTTCAATCCACGCGCCCGCGCGGGGCGCCACATACGCCCTATGAGCATGGGTACGATGCGCAGTTGTTTCAATCCACGCGCCCGCGCGGGGCGCGACCCAACCTCGGCCGCAAGTTCATCGGCATCGAAATCGTTTCAATCCACGCGCCCGCGCGGGGCGCGACCCGAGCGCCTCCATATATGCGACGACGGCTCACACGTTTCAATCCACGCGCCCGCGCGGGGCGCGACGCGAGCGATTGGACGGCAGGCTGGGTGATGTTGGGTTTCAATCCACGCGCCCGCGCGGGGCGCGACCTTGTGTTGGACGCCATTCTCCGCGGGTGAGGAAGTTTCAATCCACGCGCCCGCGCGGGGCGCGACCTAACCTAGTAGTAAGGCAGGCAAGCATGAGGACGTTTCAATCCACGCGCCCGCGCGGGGCGCGACCGGGGAGTCCGACAACCTCGGAGGGATATTTGCGTTTCAATCCACGCGCCCGCGCGGGGCGCGACCTATGTTTTGCTCGGTGTTCGCTCCCTTGAACGGGTTTCAATCCACGCGCCCGCGCGGGGCGCGACGCATGGTCCGCGATTGCGCGACAGCCGAACGCAAGGTTTCAATCCACGCGCCCGCGCGGGGCGCGACCCTCGGCGTGACGGTCTTCGAGGGCCTCGGTCAAGTTTCAATCCACGCGCCCGCGCGGGGCGCGACGTGTCGACGACAGGACCACGCCTACTCCAATATCGTTTCAATCCACGCGCCCGCGCGGGGCGCGACGTGCCCGCGAATCAGGATGCCCTCGCAACGGCGATGTTTCAATCCACGCGCCCGCGCGGGGCGCGACCCACGGCGAATGCACGCTCGTGCCGGTTCAGGGGGTTTCAATCCACGCGCCCGCGCGGGGCGCGACCCGGCGTCGAAAGGCGGGTTCATGACAATGGCATCGTTTCAATCCACGCGCCCGCGCGGGGCGCGACGCCTATGGTGGCACAAACAAAGACCCATTGCTAAAGTTTCAATCCACGCGCCCGCGCGGGGCGCGACTCGCAAGCCGCATCGCAGACGGGTGCGCTCATGATGTTTCAATCCACGCGCCCGCGCGGGGCGCGACCGCGCGGGGCTATGCCGATGGGCTCAATGTCCCTGGTTTCAATCCACGCGCCCGCGCGGGGCGCGACCTTCAAATGTAACAGCCCCCGTGGTTGTGAGCTTTTGTTTCAATCCACGCGCCCGCGCGGGGCGCGACACGGGATGGGCCTGACCTTCTCCCGCATCGTCCAGTTTCAATCCACGCGCCCGCGCGGGGCGCGACGCGTCGCGGCGATTGCGTCGGTGTTGTGGAGCGTGTTTCAATCCACGCGCCCGCGCGGGGCGCGACCAGCGAATTATACGCATCGGGGTCGCTTGTCGATGTTTCAATCCACGCGCCCGCGCGGGGCGCGACGAGCCCGGCTTCCTCCTCCGTCGCGGTCTTGGCCTGTTTCAATCCACGCGCCCGCGCGGGGCGCGACCCAAGAAGGGGTTGTTGGGCAGCTCGGGGTGCTCGCGTTTCAATCCACGCGCCCGCGCGGGGCGCGACGAACACTTTACCCAGTGAGGGCGGCAACTCGAAGTTTCAATCCACGCGCCCGCGCGGGGCGCGACAACGTTGTCACGCGGTGCTGAAAGGAAAATACGAGTTTCAATCCACGCGCCCGCGCGGGGCGCGACGACATGATGAACAAGACCGCCAACACAACGGCGGGTTTCAATCCACGCGCCCGCGCGGGGCGCGACGCAACGTCTCTCCCGTGTCGGGGGTCGTGTAATAGTTTCAATCCACGCGCCCGCGCGGGGCGCGACGATAGAACGCCTCGCCATTTTCAGGCTTGAAGTCGTTTCAATCCACGCGCCCGCGCGGGGCGCGACCTTCGGTCTGTTGATAGTAGGCGGTGAGAGCGGCGTTTCAATCCACGCGCCCGCGCGGGGCGCGACCAGCGAACTACACGCATCGGGGTCTCTCGTCGATGTTTCAATCCACGCGCCCGCGCGGGGCGCGACATTTTCCCGCGCTGGGCCATAGTAATACCTATGTGTTTCAATCCACGCGCCCGCGCGGGGCGCGACTGGCGTGTTTCGCGCCCATGATGCCGGGAGCGATTGTTTCAATCCACGCGCCCGCGCGGGGCGCGACAACGGAGAGGGGCAGGCAGCGCTCCAGTCACTTGGTTTCAATCCACGCGCCCGCGCGGGGCGCGACACGAGATACCCCATTGAGGGCGGGAGATAGTCGGTTTCAATCCACGCGCCCGCGCGGGGCGCGACAATCCTCATGGGATAACATAGGACACATCCCGTGTTTCAATCCACGCGCCCGCGCGGGGCGCGACGGCCCTTCCGGCTGCAACATGATGGACCTCGTCAAGTTTCAATCCACGCGCCCGCGCGGGGCGCGACGGCCGCGAGACGGAGAGCTTCAGGAAGGGATTTCGGTTTCAATCCACGCGCCCGCGCGGGGCGCGACTTTCCTCCGCACATTCGACGGAGACGTTCGCCTGTTTCAATCCACGCGCCCGCGCGGGGCGCGACATCGCCGTACTGCTTGCCAAACCCCGCGAGGATAGGTTTCAATCCACGCGCCCGCGCGGGGCGCGACATGATAATTAGCAAGTAATTCGTCGGGGGGCCGGAAGTTTCAATCCACGCGCCCGCGCGGGGCGCGACGTCCGGCTCATGAGCTTGTCGGCGCCGGTGCGGCGTTTCAATCCACGCGCCCGCGCGGGGCGCGACCACTCACCGGCCCGCGTTCCGCCGGGGCCATGCGGTTTCAATCCACGCGCCCGCGCGGGGCGCGACGACGATCTCGCCGGCGCGCAAGATCTCAATGGCGTGTTTCAATCCACGCGCCCGCGCGGGGCGCGACATTCCGTCGATCAGGAAGTCGAGCGCCGCGCGAAGGTTTCAATCCACGCGCCCGCGCGGGGCGCGACGTTGCCGACGACGCCGCGAATGTTCTCGGACGTGTTTCAATCCACGCGCCCGCGCGGGGCGCGACCTCCGGCCGCGCCCAGGACGAGGCCAAGGCCAAGTTTCAATCCACGCGCCCGCGCGGGGCGCGACTCGTACGGTGAACGCCGTTTCGCAATTCGAACCGGTTTCAATCCACGCGCCCGCGCGGGGCGCGACCGCCATCTCGAATTCATGGACTATGCCTGGATGAGTTTCAATCCACGCGCCCGCGCGGGGCGCGACGAGCTTGCGCGAGCTTCATCTCATGCTGCGCACGTTTCAATCCACGCGCCCGCGCGGGGCGCGACGGAAGCGCCCGAGGGGTATTACCCGGCCCTCAAGGTTTCAATCCACGCGCCCGCGCGGGGCGCGACTTGCGATTCGTGTTGTCCCAGGTGACGGTGCAGCCGGTTTCAATCCACGCGCCCGCGCGGGGCGCGACGTTAACTTTGACGGCCATCGTAAGAGCTGTTGGTGTTTCAATCCACGCGCCCGCGCGGGGCGCGACCGATCCTCCGGCCCGTCCGAGATCTGCGGCAAGTTTCAATCCACGCGCCCGCGCGGGGCGCGACCACAATCGGCCCTCCAAAATCTAAGCAGTGGGTCGTTTCAATCCACGCGCCCGCGCGGGGCGCGACAGGCGCGACAGGGGAGCGTCGGAGGGGCGGGAACGTTTCAATCCACGCGCCCGCGCGGGGCGCGACGTCGGCGCCGCGGCGTTGACATCGAACAAGCCCGAGTTTCAATCCACGCGCCCGCGCGGGGCGCGACTTCTGAATCATCAGGCGCGCCGAAGGTTGTGGCCCAGTTTCAATCCACGCGCCCGCGCGGGGCGCGACTGGGGCGTAGAGATCAAAGAGAAGGTACAGGCATGTTTCAATCCACGCGCCCGCGCGGGGCGCGACTCCATTGCAATTGTCTCCTTTACGCGAGCTTGGGTTTCAATCCACGCGCCCGCGCGGGGCGCGACATAACCTTGGCCTTTACCTCGGGCGCAATGCTCACGTTTCAATCCACGCGCCCGCGCGGGGCGCGACCATTTCATCCCCCTGTCCGTCATCGCGACGGTCAAGTTTCAATCCACGCGCCCGCGCGGGGCGCGACTGGTGCGGGAGTAAACGTCGTATTCCTTGGTCCGTTTCAATCCACGCGCCCGCGCGGGGCGCGACGTGGAAGCGCCGCCGATTATATCCGCTGGTCATGCGTTTCAATCCACGCGCCCGCGCGGGGCGCGACCACATGGCGGGAGAACTCGTCATGTCGGAAACCGTTTCAATCCACGCGCCCGCGCGGGGCGCGACTTCGGGTGGACGGCAGAGAAGGACACCACGGCAGGTTTCAATCCACGCGCCCGCGCGGGGCGCGACGTTTTGTCGGTACTGCTAATAATTTAACCGCAACAGGTTTCAATCCACGCGCCCGCGCGGGGCGCGACCAGGCCGCCAACGTCGCCGACAACGCGCTCAAGGGGTTTCAATCCACGCGCCCGCGCGGGGCGCGACTCCCCTCAAGGACGATCTTGTCCTCGTGGATCTGTTTCAATCCACGCGCCCGCGCGGGGCGCGACCGACAGCGCCTTCGAGGTCTGGATGCCTGACACCAAGTTTCAATCCACGCGCCCGCGCGGGGCGCGACACGATGGATTCCGCCTCCTCAGCCGAGAAGCCGTAGTTTCAATCCACGCGCCCGCGCGGGGCGCGACATAGCGCGTGGAACATCGTCGCCGAGGCCCGAGTTGTTTCAATCCACGCGCCCGCGCGGGGCGCGACCTCCCCCTGGCGTGGCCGGTACTCCCCCAGCCTCCGGTTTCAATCCACGCGCCCGCGCGGGGCGCGACCGCCGAGAGTGATTCCGGTATCGCTTCCCGAGTAGGGTTTCAATCCACGCGCCCGCGCGGGGCGCGACACGATCTCGCCGGCGCGCAAGATCTCAATGGCGTGTTTCAATCCACGCGCCCGCGCGGGGCGCGACCCTAGATAGTCTGGGTGGAATATGGGATGGATCTCAGTTTCAATCCACGCGCCCGCGCGGGGCGCGACCCCGGACCCTAGCCTTGGCGCCATCATGAGAGCCAGTTTCAATCCACGCGCCCGCGCGGGGCGCGACGCGAAGCCGATCATCTCCTGAGCCTGTGCGACCTTGTTTCAATCCACGCGCCCGCGCGGGGCGCGACCGCTATGCTATGGCTTTCATCGTTCATCGGTTCAGTTTCAATCCACGCGCCCGCGCGGGGCGCGACCGCCGCCAATAGCAACGTGATGGGGTTCGTCGAGGTTTCAATCCACGCGCCCGCGCGGGGCGCGACTAATCAGCGGCCTTGCCATGATGATGCTTGTAATGTTTCAATCCACGCGCCCGCGCGGGGCGCGACGATATTTCAATGGGTTGTTTACAATAAGTACATAGTTTCAATCCACGCGCCCGCGCGGGGCGCGACTTCTTCGATCAATTCTTTCTCAAATAGATAATGAGTTTCAATCCACGCGCCCGCGCGGGGCGCGACTTCAATATCTCGCCTGATCGTATGGCAAGATAATGTTTCAATCCACGCGCCCGCGCGGGGCGCGACTCAAGAAGGGCACGCTGCATCTGAAATGGAAGGACGTTTCAATCCACGCGCCCGCGCGGGGCGCGACCTTGGATCATCATAATAATATCATTTCAATAGGGTTTCAATCCACGCGCCCGCGCGGGGCGCGACTTTAGTTGATATTATTCCTCGATGTAGATTAGATGTTTCAATCCACGCGCCCGCGCGGGGCGCGACTCTTTTCTTTAAACCATTCTGCTAATGGATGACGAGTTTCAATCCACGCGCCCGCGCGGGGCGCGACGAGGAGCTTGCTCACTTCCTTACGGTCACCGCGGGTTTCAATCCACGCGCCCGCGCGGGGCGCGACGCGGCCCTGGATGTATTCAGATATCATCTCTTCGAGTTTCAATCCACGCGCCCGCGCGGGGCGCGACGGAAGGCCGCACCGCTGCGGGCTCAGGATCGTAGGTTTCAATCCACGCGCCCGCGCGGGGCGCGACATCTGGCGCTGCCGGAGGAGGATCGCGAGGACGTGTTTCAATCCACGCGCCCGCGCGGGGCGCGACGGTAGTCACCGGCCCACGAGGGCCAGCACCGCGAGTTTCAATCCACGCGCCCGCGCGGGGCGCGACGAGCAAGCGGCGGGCGTCGTCTCGTCCAGCCTTGTTTCAATCCACGCGCCCGCGCGGGGCGCGACTGGAAAGACATAAGCACTAATCGCTGATCCGTAGTTTCAATCCACGCGCCCGCGCGGGGCGCGACTCGCGACCATCGCCGCTCTCAAGCATCCCCTCACGTTTCAATCCACGCGCCCGCGCGGGGCGCGACCCTGGTCTGGGTGGTCCCGCGCAACAGCCTCCGTGTTTCAATCCACGCGCCCGCGCGGGGCGCGACCCATGCCTAGGGGTCCGGGTCGCCAGGAGATTGAGTTTCAATCCACGCGCCCGCGCGGGGCGCGACGAGCGCCATTGCCGCGCGCTCGAGCGAGGACTCGTTTCAATCCACGCGCCCGCGCGGGGCGCGACGAGGATTGGTGCGGCATGACCGATCAATGATATGTTTCAATCCACGCGCCCGCGCGGGGCGCGACAAAGAGGCCCCGCCGCCTCCGGCGGGAACTGTAAGTTTCAATCCACGCGCCCGCGCGGGGCGCGACATCTGGCGCTGCCGGAGGAGGATCGCGAGGACGTGTTTCAATCCACGCGCCCGCGCGGGGCGCGACCGAAGCCGTGGGATCGCTCGCGGTAAGCCTGAGAGTTTCAATCCACGCGCCCGCGCGGGGCGCGACGGGGTTGGACTCGCCCGCCAGGGCCGCCGCATCTTGTTTCAATCCACGCGCCCGCGCGGGGCGCGACTCCTGGCTCCGATTCTCGCGAGGTCGACTTCGGAGTTTCAATCCACGCGCCCGCGCGGGGCGCGACCCACCTCGACCTATTTCGACATCCGATTTTTCAAGTTTCAATCCACGCGCCCGCGCGGGGCGCGACATTCGGCATAATGCTGCATTTCGGCCTTGCTCGCGTTTCAATCCACGCGCCCGCGCGGGGCGCGACCAACGTCGGGTTGTCGTCGATTTCCCAGTGCCATGTTTCAATCCACGCGCCCGCGCGGGGCGCGACCGAGTGCGCGAACGATATAGCGGCCACCACAAGGTTTCAATCCACGCGCCCGCGCGGGGCGCGACTCAAGCTCCGCATGTTTCGCGAGCTCTATCCAGTTTCAATCCACGCGCCCGCGCGGGGCGCGACCAAAGATTGTTGAGGACGGCCACCTGTCGGCGCTGTTTCAATCCACGCGCCCGCGCGGGGCGCGACCGACTGCCTCTGCGGGCTAGTAGAGGCAGTTAAGTTTCAATCCACGCGCCCGCGCGGGGCGCGACTGGTAATGATCTAGGTTCTTGCGGAGCTTGACGGGTTTCAATCCACGCGCCCGCGCGGGGCGCGACCGAAGGATTACGTCGGGCGCGTCTTTGTCCTCGAGTTTCAATCCACGCGCCCGCGCGGGGCGCGACCCCTCCATGTTCGCCACCGTCTGCGCGTGGCAAGTGTTTCAATCCACGCGCCCGCGCGGGGCGCGACCAGCGATGACGGGGTTCGCGATGGAAGCGGTGTCGTTTCAATCCACGCGCCCGCGCGGGGCGCGACATACACGTTTTCAAATCAAGGGTTTCAACGCATTGTTTCAATCCACGCGCCCGCGCGGGGCGCGACGGGATCAAATACCATCACCTTCTCTAAAAGCTCAGGTTTCAATCCACGCGCCCGCGCGGGGCGCGACAAGGGCGTCCATGGCGAACTCTACAAGGCCGTGACGTTTCAATCCACGCGCCCGCGCGGGGCGCGACTTGGAGGCATGATTGCGAGTCTGTCGTCGGTGCAGTTTCAATCCACGCGCCCGCGCGGGGCGCGACGCCTGGATGGCTTCGGCCGTGAGGCCCTTGGCCTTGTTTCAATCCACGCGCCCGCGCGGGGCGCGACGCTGCGTGATAGTCTTGCCGAGACCGAAGGATGAGTTTCAATCCACGCGCCCGCGCGGGGCGCGACGCTAGTCGGCTTCGGCGGTGTCTTCGTTCAACTCGTTTCAATCCACGCGCCCGCGCGGGGCGCGACCAGGCGTAACCGCGGCAAGAACCGTGTTGGTTCCGTTTCAATCCACGCGCCCGCGCGGGGCGCGACGCCCGATGGATCATGGCGATATTCGACCGTCGCCGTTTCAATCCACGCGCCCGCGCGGGGCGCGACAGCGAACAACTTGACGCTTTATCCTCATAAGGAGTTTCAATCCACGCGCCCGCGCGGGGCGCGACGTTCAGTCTGCTTAATTCATTAAACAAATAAGTGGTTTCAATCCACGCGCCCGCGCGGGGCGCGACCGATAGCAGTCAAGATAGTTTTCGCCAGATGGAGGGCGAAAACAGATGAGGTATTCGCAAGGGTTCAAGGCTTCTATTGTCAGGAAGACGCAAGATGGCTCGGGCCGCACGCTCGACGACATCGCGA